>OGCL01000100.1_pt1 | contig 96684 bp, 88 predicted proteins | sample 1570041 | NCBI WGS metagenome assembly OGCL01 (sample SAMN06266162, study PRJEB24511) | hot springs metagenome | isolation source: Hot spring water | place: South Africa: Limpopo | collected 2015-06-22
ATTGCTCGGAATCGTTGTTCCGTCCTTTGCCGTACCGCTCAAGATAGATTAGTCATAGCACAAGTTTGCAGCAATTGCCACTCACCTTTTCCACTTGCCGCTATGCCGCATTGTCACAGGGTGAATCTTCGCATTGCCGCGCCTTGACTCCAACCTGCTAACGCGAGGTTGGAGAGTGCGGCGCGGATTTTGTTCAAGTTTATATCCCGTACTCCATCCCCCTTAAGCGCAGGGCAATCTGTACCTTCACGGTCTCGTCTAGGGGAATTTCTTGGTGAGAGGTGGCTAACATGGTGTTGCTTTCAACGGGTTCTACCTCCCTGAGGTGGGACACAGTAATGTGGGGAATGGCATTCGTACAGGGAATCCCCTGCGGCAGTTGTAGCCGCAGAGCTTGGATGCGTTCATTCCACGCTTCAGCAACAATCCGAACGGCAAATTCAGAGCCTAGCAGATGTGCCCATTCTTCAGGGTTCGCACCGTACACCAAAGTGATGTGATGGGCTTGGACAATTTCAAAGCGGGGGGCGATCGCCAGTGGCTCTAGGAGCACGGCCCAAAGAATTGGCACGGTCATCGGCTCATCTTGGATATCAAGCACTGGAGGAGTCCGTGTAAGCTATGCTCTTGGGCTTCGCAGTCCACCCGTCCGAGCAACTCGCGGCAGGTTTGGGAGGTCTGCGGCCCAATACTGGCAATCTGTACCGATTGCAGCAGCGCGGCGGCCTCTGCCCCCACCAGTTTACAAAAGTGCTTCACGGTTTTAGAACTGGTGAAGGTCACGATGGTCACGTGTCCCTTGCGCAAAGCGTTGAGAATTGTCGGGTCAATCTGCCTTGGGCAGCGCGACTCATAGGCAGGCACCTCAGTCACCGTTGCGCCTGCCGCGGTAAAGGTTTCAACCAAGATGGGGCGACCGCCACTTTCCACCCGTGGAAATAGAATCTGCAATCCGGTGACCGGCACGGGAAACTCACCCACAAGGGCATCGGCGACAAATTCACTGGGGATAAAGTCGGCTACGATGCCGTAATTGTGCAGGGTTTGAGCCGTTTTTTCACCCACCACGGCAATTTTGAGGCTGGCGAGGGCGCGGCTATCGTTACCCTGCTGTTGCAGCCGTTCCATAAAAAAGGTGACGGCATTGTGGGAAGTAAGAATGAGCCAGTCAAATTGGGACAGTTGACTTAAGGCGTTGTCAAGGTGCTGCCAAGAGCTTGGGGGCACAATTTCTAAGGTGGGCAGTTCAAGGACGGTTGCCCCTGCCGCCATAAGCTGCTCCGAAAAGGTACTGGCTTGGCTAGCGGCGCGGGTCACAAGGACAGTTTGGCCAGATAGGTCAGGCATGGGTTGTGTTAGGGCAGGTAAGGAGGGTAGCGTTAGATCTAGCCTAGCCAATGGGTAGCGTTTTTGAACAATAGCACCAATGACAACAACGGCGGGTGCCCTATCGGCAGACTCTGCGGATTGCAAGTACGCCTCAAGGGTGCCAAACCACTCCTGTTGCTGTGGTTGGCCAGCCCATTGCAGGATGGCAAGGCCATCGTGGGGCGATCGCCCCGCCGCAATCAGGCGCTCAAGGATGACCCGCAGGGAGCGGGTGGCCATCAAAAAAATGAGGGTTTCCAGAGCCACCACGCTCGACCACGGCAAGGTCTCGGGGGCATGACCCGAAAAAATCCCCACCGCTTGACTCACATCCTTGGCGGTGATACACAACCCCGCCAGTAAGGGGGCAGCCAAGGCGGAGCTAACTCCGGGCACCACATCGACCGCTAGCCCAACGGCACGGACGGCCTCTAACTCTTGCTGGAGGCGACCAAACAGTCCGGGATCCCCACTTTTGAGACGTACGACGCGATCGTAGCGCTGGCCGTAGTCACACAGAAGTTGATTGATTTGGCTCTGGGGCATGGCCACACCACCAGCCCGCTTGCCAACGGGGATCTTAAGGCAATCGGCAGGGGCAAGGGCTAAAAGGGACGGGTGGATCAGGGCATCGTAGAGGATGACCTCCGCCCGTTGCAGGCAGGCGATCGCCCGTAGGGTGAGATGCGCCGTAGTTCCCAGTCCTGCACCAACAAAAAAAATAGTCACTGAAGGATTGTCCCACTGCCTTACTATACTGAGAACAAATTGTAGGGAGAGAATGCTCGATCTCACGAAAGTGGCGGTGCAAATGGGGCAGGTGGGTCAGGTGATTCGCCAAGGGGCGATCGCCAGCCAGCAGAAACAGGTGCAAGCCCTTGAGGTGTTGGGCCAGATGAGCGTGCAACTGGAACACTACCGCGACCTTTTAGGGACATGGCACGGGCAGCTGGCCTTTGCGGTGGCCGAACCGGTTGAACCTTTAGACTGCTGCCACAGGGTAGCCTCCGTGTCACCCCCCTATACAGTACTGGCCACCGATGGCTCCCAGATTGCGCCCAGTCACCACGAAATTGCCTACTGTTACCTGATCAATATTGGCCGAGTGGCGATTCCCTACGGGACGCAACAGCGACCCCAGTTGGATAGCTGGCCGCAATTAGTCTATGACCCCGCCGAACTGGGGCGATCGCGATCGTGGGGCATTCGCACCGAAGATTGGCTGCGTTACCGCCGTACCCAAGCGGAACTGGTTGCCCTTGGGGCGTTGGCGGCAACCGTAACCCCTAGGTTGCCCAGCCTTGCCTTGGTGGATGGCTCTTTAATTTTTTGGTTTTGGGAGACCCTGCCTCCCGCTGCCCGTGATCAGCTATTGGCACCGATTCTGGCGGTTTGGCAACAGTTGCGAGCACAGCGGATCCCGTTAGTAGGCTACATCAGCGCCTGCCGCAGCCATGAAACCCTCAATTTTCTGCGGTTAGGGGTGTGTCCCTACCCCACTCCTAACTGTGCTGTGCATTGCGCACCCGAAGGCGATCGCCTGCCCTGTCAAATCTTTGACCCGTTGCGGGATACGCTCCTGTGGCAAGCGCAGCTAGCACCGCAACAGTACAGTCCCCTGTGGCGGAGTAATAGCCCTATTCTTGAACACTACGGTGACCACACCATTTATTTTTGCTACCTGCACGCGGGTGCTGAAGTAGTGCGCCTAGAGTTTCCCCAGTGGGTGGCCGAGGATCAGGCACTACTGCACCAAGCGGTGGCGCTGACCCTCTCTCAGGTGGCAAAGGGACAGGGCTATCCGGTGGCCTTAGCGGAAGCGCATCATCTCGCCGTAGTACGCGCCAGCGATCGCCAACGCTTTTTTGCTTTACTGGAACGGGAACTGATCAAGGCAGGGCAGTGGCATGTGGCTCCTTCCCCCAAGGAACAGCGCAAGCGCCAGAGTATGGCTTAAGCTCAGGCAACCCCTCGGACTGTGGGTGGCTGGCGGCATGATGCACCTCGCCCTACCACCGGTGGGGTGGGGAGGGTTAGCCTTTGGGGCAATAGTACCCCTGTGGTGGGTGTGCCAGGCGCGATGCCGCATCGGATCAGCCGCCTTAGCGGGTCTGTGGTGGGGGCTGGGGTTTTACGGCAGTAGCTTGGTGTGGGTGTGGGACCTGCACCCCTTAATGTGGATTGGCATTGATCCGCTGCCCAGTTGGCTCATTTCCCGCGCGATTTGGCTATTTCTGAGCCTGTGGGGTGCCTGCCTCAGTAGCCTCTGGGCCGTGCTGATGGCGCGCTATATCTGTGGACATCGGTGGTGGTGGGAACTCTTAGCAGGCGTGACCCTCTGGTGCAGCCTCGAAGCCCTGTGGAGCTATTCCCCCCTGTGGTGGATTAGTGTCTCCCTCAGCCAAAGTCCCCATGGGTTCGTGCACCTGAGCCGCTTGGCCGGTCCCACAACCCTGACCGCCGTAGTCTTAGCCGTGAATGGCCTGATCACACTGGCTTTACGCCACAACCGTCGCTACCTCGGCTATGGGGTTGTAGTCCTTGTGGCGGCACTCCTGTTGAACGGGGGTCTAGCCGCCACGGTGGCCGCCGATCAGGGGCCGGGGCTGCGGGTGGGGATCATTCAAGGCAACATTCCCACCCGTGAAAAACTCACCCCCGAGGGGATTCGCCGCGCTTGGCTTGACTATACCCGTGGCTATCGGGAGTTGGTGGCGGCGGGTGCCGAGGCCGTGCTCACCCCTGAAGGCGCTTTGCCAATTCTTTGGCAACCTGGGCAGGTGAATTTGCTCACCAGTTCTATTCAGCAGGCGGGGGTGCCCCTGTGGCTGGGCACGTTTATGAGTGTGCCGGACGGGCATCATCAGGTGCTGTTAACCCTCGATGAGCACGGCCAAATTTATAGCCGCTACAACAAAGTCAACCTTGTTCTCCTAGGAGAGTACATTCCCGACTGGTTATCAGGGGTGGTGCAGCGCTTATCCACCCTACAATCGCGCCTGATTCCGGGTGAGTCGGATCAGGTATTTAGAACTCCTTGGGGCAATGCGGTGGTGCTGATCTGCTTTGAGTCGGCGTTTTCCCATCGCAGTCGCGGCCAAGTGTACTCAGGGGGGGAATTTATCCTCAGTGTGGCCAATAATGACCCCTACCGACGGCAATTAATGGCACAGCACCACGGCCATGATGTGCTGCGAGCGGTGGAGGGCAATCGCTGGCTGGTGCGGGCGACCAATACCGGCCTGTCCGCCGTGATTGATCCCAAGGGAACCACCCGTTGGCTCTCGGAACCGGATCGCTTTATCACCCATACGGCAACCATCTATCGCCGCCAGCACCTGACCCCCTACAGTCGGTTTGGGGATTGGCTTCTGCCCCTGTTGGGGGTAGCCACGATCGCTACTGGGTACTCAGCCGCGTTTCGACGACGAGGGTGGCGCTGACCCACTCACCGCGATCGCCATAGTGGCGAATCAGCCGCTGTCGCGCATCGTCACTCCAGAGCCAACTGACTTCCACAAAAAATGGCTGCCGGAACGAAACCTCAAGAGGCGTTAAGCTTGCCGCGCCATCCGGCAGTAACAGCATGACCATATCCTTAAACCAGAGTCGATGGCCATCGATGGTTGCCTGGGAGGAAACGTGCTGATCCGCCCACTGTAACACTTGATGCAACTGAGTTCCCTCTTGCCATACCCTTAGCGTTGTGGCCGTCTCCGTGGGCGATCGCCAGTCCGCATACACCGTATAAGCCGTGCCCTGCCATGTGCCTAACAGGTGCTCCACCGTCAGGGGTGGCCGCTCCGTTGCCGCCGATCCGGCTCGAAACTCACGGATTAGCGTCATTGACTGAAGCTGTTGAGCCTTGTTAAACAACTGCACAAACCGCAGCCGCCGATCTCCCACCACAAACCCGTACTCCGCGCCAAACTCAGCAAAGGGTGCCACCTGCAACGACCCCTTAGAAAAGGCCCCCGTGTCAAAAAACACATTCTGGCGACTAATGCTGGTGTACTCCTGCACCGTATCGCTTGTGGCCGGCTGATCAAGGCCATTGGCAAATCGCTGCAATTGAAAGCACACCCGTTCTCCCGCGGCCACATCCGTTAAGGAGAGGATCGACGGCACAGGGGTTCCTAGGGAACCATCGGGGGCAATGGGCGTAAAAGACCCGTGCCACTCCCCCAAGTTTTTGCGAAAATTCTGCCAGTTCTGACTCATCTGCTCTGCTTCGCTAGCGGCTGCCCTCTTGCAATCGTGCCAAATCCGCCAGCACTTGGGCAATATGGGCATCGGGTTTAACGCGGCGGTAAATTGCCACAATTTTGCCCTCTGGGTCTATAACAAACGTATCCCGATACACCCCTAAGTACTCCTTGCCCATAAACTTTTTGGGGCCGTAGCTGCCATAGGCCTGTGCCACCCTCGTGTCGGTGTCCGCCAAAAGCGAGAAGGGCAGATCAAACTTTTCCTGAAACGTTTGATGGGAGGCCACACTATCGGGGCTGACCCCTAAAATCCTGACGTTGCGCTGCGCCAACTCTGCAGCCACCTGCCGATAGCCACAGGCTTCCTTGGTGCAGCCCGGCGTATTATCACGGGGATAAAAGTACAAAATGATCCACTGGCCGCGCAGTTGACTTAAGCTAATGAGCGTCCCACTGGCATCGGGCACCGTAAATTCAGGTGCAACATCACCCACCGCTAGCGTCATGAATACAAACTCTTCAAGGGCGACTGATTTGCAAAGACAAAACCTAATAGATAAAAATTTATCAGCAATTGATTCGAGATTAAAAGAGCCAATGCCAAACCACGATGACAATCAGCAAACAAGTAGTTTGTCTATGTCAAACAAGATGAACTTAGATATGGGTCTATACATCAGGCCCTGAAGAGCCATTTACCCTTGTTGAGTACCGCCAATGCAGCAGTTGAATTAGGTTTGATAATACTAGAAACTAGAAAATATTATCAAGGATTATATTGTCAAAAGAAACCCCTAACCCTATGCTTGTCATAGAGATAAAAAGACGGTGATTAACGTAACGATAACAATCGGCTATCCCGTCATAAATTTCTGTAGCGATCGCTCTGATTGCAGCTGTAATTTTTGTACTGCTTACCCTTATTCTAATTAGGAGAGCTTACTCATGCCAATTGCTGTGGGAATGATTGAAACGCGCGGATTCCCCGCCGTCGTCGAAGCAGCAGACGCAATGGTAAAAGCCGCTCGGGTTACCCTTGTGGGCTATGAAAAAATCGGCAGTGGTCGGGTCACGGTCATTGTTCGGGGTGATGTCTCCGAAGTGCAAGCCTCGGTGGCGGCAGGGATTGACTCTGCCAAGCGTGTCAATGGTGGTGAGGTGCTTTCGACCCACATCATTGCCCGCCCCCACGAAAACCTTGAATACGTCTTGCCCATTCGCTACACGGAAGCGGTTGAACAATTCCGTAACTAAGGCCTTCCCACAGTTTTAGGGTTCAGTTGCATCACACCACTACGTCTTAATGTTTAGGAGCTATTACAATGGCAATTGCTGTCGGAATGATTGAAACCTTGGGTTTTCCTGCGGTGGTTGAAGCCGCGGACGCAATGGTCAAAGCCGCCCGGGTGACCCTTGTGGGCTACGAAAAAATCGGCAGTGGCCGCGTCACGGTCATTGTGCGGGGCGATGTCTCGGAAGTGCAAGCCTCAGTGGCCGCAGGGGTTGAAAATGTGAAGCGGGTCAACGGTGGCCAAGTGCTCTCTACCCACATCATTGCCCGTCCCCACGAAAACCTCGAGTACGTTCTGCCCATTCGCTACACCGAAGCGGTGGAGCAATTCCGCGAAAGTGTTAGCGGTATTCGCCCGATGGGTCGCCCGTAGTGAAAATTGCACGAGTGTGCGGCACGGTTACCAGTACTCAAAAAGAGGACACCTTAGCGGGAGTCAAGTTTTTAGTCTTGCAATACTTGGGTGAGGACGGCGAATTTTTACCCGACTACGAAGTGGCTGCAGATACTGTGGGTGCAGGACAAGATGAGTGGGTACTGGTCAGTCGAGGGAGTGCCGCCCGCTACATTGTAAATAGCACGCAACGGCCAATCGATGCAGCCGTCGTGGCCATTATTGACACCGTAAGTCGGGATAACTATTTGCTCTACAGCAAGCGTACCCAGTATTAGCATTGGAGACTTCTCCCTATGGCGGTTCAAAGCTATGCGGCACCTCCTACGCCATGGTCACGGGACTTAGCGGAGCCAGACATTGCCAGTTCGGCTTACGTTCATTCCTTTAGTAACCTAATCGGAGATGTCCGCATCAAAGATTATGTGCACATCGCTCCCGGTACCTCAATTCGTGCTGACGAGGGCACGCCCTTTTATATTGGTGCCCGCACCAACATCCAAGATGGCGTTGTCATCCATGGATTACAGCAGGGGCGCGTGATTGGGGATGATGGCCAAGAGTATTCGGTCTGGATTGGCGAGAACTCGTCAATTACCCACATGGCGCTCATTCATGGGCCGGCCTACATAGGCGAAGGCTGCTTTATTGGCTTTCGCTCAACCGTGTTTAATGCGCGGGTGGGTGCGGGCTGCGTTGTCATGATGCATGCCCTCATTCAAGATGTGGAAATTCCACCCGGCAAATATATTCCTTCGGGGATGGTGATCACCACGCAGCAGCAGGCCGATCGCCTTCCCAACGTTGAGGAATCGGACATTCACTTTGCTCAGCACGTTGTGGGCATTAACGAGGCGCTGCTGTCGGGCTATCGCTGTGCCGAAAATATTGCCTGTATTGCCCCCATTCGCAATGAGCAGCGGGATCAAGCAGACCCACAGGTTTTACAGGTTGAAACGCTTACCGGGGAAGATAGTACGATGACAACAGATTACGCGACTCACGTCCGCCAACTGTTGCAGCAGGGGTATCATATTGGACTGGAGTACGCCGATGCGCGTCGCTATCGCACCAGTTCCTGGGCCAGTTGCCCAACCCTGACAACACGGCAGGAAGCGCAAGTTTTGGCGGCGGTGGCGCAGCTTCTTAACGAACATGCCGGTGAATACGTGCGGCTCATTGGTGTTGATCCACAGGCAAAGCGGCGGGTGTTTGAGCAAATTATCCAACGCCCCGGCGAGGTGGCTCCTAGCCCCTCTCGTTATGCCCCTAGCTCCGCTAAGCCTCAGACCCATGGCAGTGCTCCGGGTACTTTGGATGCCTCGGTGGCAGCGCAAGTGCGGCAACTGTTGCAGCAGGGCTATCAAATTGGCACGGAGCACGCGGATGCCCGCCGCTATCGCACCAGTTCGTGGACCAGTTGCGCGCCGATCCAGTCGCAGCGGGAGCCGGAGGTAATGGCGGCGCTTGAGGCCTGCCTGCAGGAACATGCGGGCGAGTACGTGCGCCTGATTGGTATTGATCGCAAACAGAAACGGCGGGTGCTTGAGCAAATTATTCAGCGCCCCGATGGTGCGGTGGCGATCGCCCCCAAGACCGTCAAGGCCGTGAGCACCAACAGTAGTCACTACAGCGCTGCCGCTGGTGATACCGTCCTGAGTGCCGATATTCTCAATCAGGTTCAGGATCTGCTGCGCCAAGGCTGTGTGATTACGACTGAGTACGCGGATCCGCGCCGCTTTCGCACCAGTTCATGGCAGAGTGGCCTTAAAATTAGTTCCGCCCAAGGCATCAACGATCTGAGCGCCTTCTTAGCCGAGCACCCACGGGACTACGTCCGTCTTGTGGGGGTAAAAGACAAGCAGCGGGTCTTGGAAACGATCATTCAGCGCCCCAACAGCAAAACCACCAGCAATGGCAGCAGCACTCGCGGTAAGGGGTTTGCCCCTAGCCCCAGCCATGGTCTTGCCCCGGAGGTGGTTCAGCAGGTGCAACAGCTTCTGCAACAGGGTCACCAGCTAGCCCTAGAGCACGTGGATGCCCGCCGCTACCGCACCAATTCGTGGCAGAGCGGCCCACGCATTGAGGCGAAAAACCTGAATGAGGCACTGGCGGCTATTCAAGCCTGCCTGCAGGAGTACAGTGGTGAGTACGTCCGCCTGATTGGCATTAACCCTGCCGGGAAACAACGGGTGGCGCAAATTCTGCTGCAACAGGCGGCGAAGTAGCCCTCTGCGGTGAGGTGCCCCCCATGCCCCTGCCACCCCTTGCCCTCCCCCCCTGCCCTGCTGTGCGGATTACCGGCGATGTGGTGGTCGATCCCCAAGCGGTACTCGCGCCCGGGGTTGTCCTCTGGGCTGAGGCGGGCGCTTCGATTCGCATTGCCGCTGGCACCTGTGTCGGGATGGGCAGTGTCATTCATGCCCACGGCGGTGCCATTGTCATTGGCGAAGGGGTGAACCTAGGGGCGGGGGTGCTGCTGATTGGGCAAGTCACGATTGAACCCCATGCCTGTATCGGCACGACAGCAACGATTATGAACACCACCGTGCCAGCAGGAGCGGTGGTGGCGGCAGGATCCCTGATCGGGGATACGAGTCGTCGCTGGCAACCGGAGCCTCAACCAACGGCGGATCCTTGGCAGGAAGCTACCCCAGAGCCAGCGGTCGCAACCACCAACAACGGCATCCCAGAAAACCCACCAGCACCGACGAACGAAACCACCACCGCCGCCAAGACTGGGGTGGTCTATGGCCAAACCTATGTCAGCCAGATGTTTGCGAAAATGTTCCGCACGGAGCGACTGACCAATGAGCCATCCGAGTCATCTTAATCCCGGGGTCGGGGAACGGTGAATCTTAGCGGCAGGGCTTGCTGGCAGTACCACGGGCGATTATCTTAGGGGTGACGAGTTAGTAGGTCAACCACCACCCATGAAAGCACAGGTGTTCCGAGGGGTAAACCAGCTTAGCTACGAGGAGCTACCCATTCCGGACATTGCGGCGGATGAAGTTCTGGTACGAGTCAGGGTTGTGGGGTTGTGCCAGTCCGACATTAAAAAAATTCGCTATCCGCTTTACGAGCCGCCGCGTATTTTTGGCCATGAAACCGCCGGCGAAATTGCGGCTGTGGGGTCAGCCGTCACGGGCTATCACGTGGGGCAGCGGGTGGTGGTGATGCACCATATCCCCTGTATGCACTGTGCCTACTGCCTCAATGAAAACTATTCCATGTGCCATGTCTATAAAACAGTAACAACGACGGCAGGGTTTGCCCCCAGTGGCGGTGGGTTTGCTGAGTACGTGAAAGTGCCCGGCCACATTGTGCAGCACGGCGGGCTGATCCCCATTCCTGAGGATGTGAGCGATGAGCAGGCTAGTTTTGTAGAGCCGACAAACTGTTGCCTGAAGGCGGTTAAAAAGGCGGGGATTGCCCCCGGCCAAACGGTGCTAATTACCGGTGCCGGACCGATTGGCTTAATGTTTATTATGCTGGTGAATTTGTTCGGGGCGCGGGCGATCGCCACTGATTTACTTCCCTCCCGCATTGCCAAAGCCAAGGAGGTGGGGGCGGCGGCGGCGTTTGATGCGCGGGATCCGGATCTCAGTAGTCACATTCACGCCCTCACCCAAGGGCTAGGGGTGGATGTGAGTTTGCTGGCGGTTCCCAGCGAGAAGGCCTTTTTCCAAGCCCTTGAGTGTACCCGCAAAGGGGGCAAAATTCTTTTCTTTGCCGAGTTCCCCGATGAAGTGACCATTCCCCTGAATCCGAATGTCCTCTATCGGCGGGAAATTGGCCTCCTCGGTAGCTACAGTTCCTCCTATCGGCTGCAGGCCTTAGCCAACGACATTATCTTTAATCACCGCATCGATGTGGATGCCCTAGTGAGCGATCGCTACCCCTTAGCCAACCTAGCCGCGGCTGTTGAGCAGGCCGTTAACCCCAGTGCCGACACCTACAAAATTCTCATCTATCCGAATACCTAATGCACGCCCTGTCTATCCCCACTTGGATTGTCCACATCTCGAGCGTCCTTGAGTGGATGGCCGCCATCTGGTTTGTGCAGCAACTCCATCGCCGCCGTCCCCAAGAGGGTTGGGGCTGGCTCGCATGGGCCATGCTGCCTGCCTTGGTAAGTGCCATGTGTGCCTGTACATGGCATTACTTCGACAACGCGGCGGACCTAGCATGGCTTGTGGATCTGCAGGCCATCTTGACCTTTGTGGGCAATTGCACCCTCTGTCTGGCCGCCGCAGGGCTGTGGTGGCGCGGGCGGCAACGCTTAGTGCCTTAGCAAAATTTACTGAAAGTGGCAACTCCAAAGGTCTTCCAGTATCCTGTGATTATAGTGCTTGGACAGCAGCATTGCGTATCCCAGTTAGCAGCGCTGAGCCGGCCCGTCGTGTAGAACAAGGAGACCTGTTGCGCCGTCAATCCATCCCTGAATGCCTAGACTAAGGACGTGTGGAGGTCGTTATGGACGGTAGTACCCAACTGACCACGTTGTTTGTGATCACGGTCGTGCTGGGCATCGGTGCTCAAGTGGCGGCGCAGTGGTTGCGCTTACCCAGCATTGTGCTGCTGCTGTTGGTGGGCATTCTCTGCGGCCCAAGTGGCCTCGGGTTGGTTCATCCCGAGGTTTTGGGGGAGGGGCTTGAGGTATTGGTGCCCCTGTGCGTGGCCCTAATTCTTTTTGAAGGTGGTTTAAGTTTAGACCTCAGTCGTGCGGATCAGGATGTCACCGGTAGCCTCTGGAAGTTGGTGACCCTTGGGGGGCTGATCACACTGGTGGGGGGGGCGATGGCGGCTCACTGGATTGGCGAGTTTCCCTGGCGCATTGCCTTCCTCTACGCGTCGCTGGTGGTGGTGACCGGCCCAACGGTCGTGGGGCCACTGCTGCGACAGGTGGGGGTTGAACACAAGCTGGCGGTCATCCTTGAGGGGGAGGGGGTACTCATCGATCCCATTGGGGCTATTTTGGCCGTGGTGGTGCTGAATGTGGTGCTGGAACAGGATCTGGGGGTGGCGGCGATCGCCACTGGCATGACCCAGCGACTGGCCACCGGTGCCCTGATTGGCGGCGCTGGCGGCTGGCTCCTGAGTCGATTTTTGCGGCGGGCATGGTTTTTAGCGGAAGAACTACGGAACTTGCTGGTACTGGCGGTGCTCTGGGGCTTGATGTGGCTGTCCCAGTTACTGGTGAGTGAATCGGGACTGATGACGGCCGTCGTCTTTGGTCTGATGCTGCGCTGGTGCGAAGTGCCGGGGGAACGATTGCTGCGGCGTTTTAAGGGGCAACTCAGTACACTATCTATTTCGGTTCTCTTTGTGCTGTTGGCGGCGGATCTGTCCATCGCCAGCTTAAGAGAACTGGGCGCTGCTGGCATTTTCACCGTCCTGTGCTTAATGCTGGTGGTGCGTCCCCTAGGGGTGGCGGTGTGCACCTGGGGCAGCGACCTGAGTTGGCAGCAAAAGGCGTTTCTGAGTTGGATTGCTCCCCGCGGTATTGTGGCGGCCTCGGTTGCTTCCTTGTTTGCCATTACCCTCACCAATGCGGGCATTAGTGGTGGCGATGCCATCAAAGCCCAAGTCTTTCTGACGATCTTAATGACGGTGTTTGCCCAAGGGTTAACGGCACGCTGGGTCGCCACAAAGCTCAATGTACGGGCACAAGGGGCATCGGGGGTATTGATTGCTGGCTGTACCCCCCTTGGCCGCCTGCTGGCACGGCTGTTGCGCGATCGCGGGGAAGAAGTGGTAATGATTGACACCGATGCCGAAGCGGTGGAAAGCGCCCGCAAAGACCACCTGCCCGTCTATCTGAGCAGCGCCCTTGACCTCAACATTCTCCAAGAGGCGGGCATTACCCAACTGGGAACCTACCTTGCCGTAACCAAAAACACCGAGATCAATGCTGTTTTAGCGCAGCGAGTCCTCGAAGAGTTTCACCCGCCACGGGTGCTGGCGGCCCTCAACCTTGAAGAGTGCCCCCCGGGCATGAGTGCGGCCTTTACCCGCCAACTCTCGGTGAAAACTTGGAATCAGTACATTGCTGCCGAGGCCGTGCGCATTGGCGAACTGGTGATTGAGGAAGAACAATCGCCCCTGCAACGGGATCACCTTGAGGCCCTGATTCGCTCCGGTAAACTGCTGCCGCTGCTGGTGGAGCGGGCGGAGGGACTGCGGGTGGTGCGTGCCAGTGAAGAGTGGCAACCGGGCGATCGCCTCATTTACTTACTCCACACGCCCAAACCCCATACCCTGCCGGAGGCGCTGATCTCTGGCTGGCATGTGAATACCCAAGTCGAATCTGTGTTGGTACCGAGCCAAACGCCATCTCCCCAAGGAACCTGAAACCGGCGATTCCGTCATAGGGCTTAACCGCCTCATCGATAGGATGACGGTGATTCCACCAACGGCGAGACCTAAGAACTGTCTCGGCGTGACTCGGGCTTTGATTATTTGTCAAATTATCTTGGAGATGTTGCGATGCACAGCATAGCACAGCGCGGCATGGCGTTTTTAAGCTGCGGTTTACTCAGTTCCGGTTCTCTGGCCACTCTCGTGAGTGTTCCTGTTCAGGCGCAACCTCGTTTTAGCGATATTCAGAATACTTGGGCACAAGCTTGTATTGAGCATTTAGCGAGCCGCAATATCATTAGTGGTTATCCCGATGGCAGCTTTCGTCCCACTGCCGCCGTGACCCGGGCGGAGTACGCTGCCATGCTGGGGAAAGCCTTTCCCAACGCGCCCGTGGTGCGTGCCCCCAGTACCTTTAACGATGTTCCCGGTAATTTCTGGGCGTTTGGCGCGATCCAAAACGCTACGCGCACAGGATTTTTGAGTGGCTACCCGGGCAATGTCTTTCAGCCGAATCAAAATATTCCACGGGTGCAAGCCGTTGTGGCCTTGGCCAGTGGTCTGCAGTACCCCACCCCCGCCTCGGTGGATGCCACCCTAGGGCAATTTAGGGATGCCACGGCAATTCCTGACTATGGTCGCCCGGGCGTGGCCGCCGCAACGGCTAAACAAGTGGTGGTGAACTATCCCAACGTGGAATTGTTTGCCCCCAATCAACTGGCCACCCGCGCCGACATTGCCGCCTTCCTCTGCCAAGCCACCCGCAGTCCGGGCGCTCAAGCCTTAGTGCCGGTGCAGTACATTGCCGGTGCCAGTGCTACCCCCATTGCCCTTTCCGCCGGTCAGCGAATTCCAACGCAGTTCCCCGATGCCGAGCGCATTATTGTGACCCCCAACGAAACGGTAGCGATTCGTTTGGTGGCCGCGGCGGATGTTCGGGACAGCCAAGGGCGAGTGGTCATCCCCGGTGGCAGCGAAATCTATGGCCAAATTCAACCTGCCCAAGGGGGATCCCAGTTTGTTGCCAATACGGTGGTCATTAACAATCAGCAACGCCCCATTGCCGCGACCTCTAAGGTGGTGAAACGGATTCGCGATACCCGCGATCCCAACATCGGTAACGTCTTCCGGAATGCCGCCGTTGGTGCTGCGGTGGCGGCAGGGATCTCTGGCTTGGCGGGCAACCGGACCATTACCCCCCTAAAGGTTCTCACCGGCGCAACCACCGGAGCCGCCATTGAAACCAATCAGGGTCGCCCCGCCTCCTCAATTGTGCGGGACTCCCTCATTGGTGCCGCCTTGGCCACGGGGGCGTCCGCCGTGATTGGTGATGGCAAAATTACGCCCGAGAAGGTCATTACTGGGGCAGCCACCGGTGCCACAATTGGTGGGGTCATTGATCCTGCGGTTCGCCAGGTGGTGGTCATTGATGCCAATACCGATTTAAGCTTGACCCTGAGCCAAGCCTTTAGTCTGGAGCCTTGAGGCTCGTTCTAGCGAGGGGGGCGCGATCGCCTCGGCCCCCCTCATTGCCTCTATGGCTAGCCCGCGTCTGTGGGGGTGACGTTGGGCAATCCTCCGAACTCATCTGAGCCAATCTGAACTAATGTAAAATAATATGTTAAAGTATGTTGAACAAGATCCGCCGCACTCTTCAACCTCGCGTTAGCAGGTTGGAGTCAAGGCGAGGCAATGAGGAGATTCACCCCGTGACAATGCGGCATAGCGGCAAGTGGAGAAGGTGAGCGACGAAGTGCCAACACATTTGTGGTACAATTACTCTATCTTGGGCGGTACGGCAAAGGGCGGAACATCGATTCCGAATAACCCAGAGGCACGACCTCTCAATGAAAGGTGATCCAAACCTGTAAGTCCTCTGAGTCGGTTTATACACGTCGGACTCTAGGCGAAAAAATAACCACAAGCCCCATAGCGGAAACGACGTGGGGGAGCAGTCCAGCAAACGTTCTGGTTGCTCGGCGAGAATGCCGCCTGTCGCAAGGGCTAGTGCCTTGTCATCAAGACACCACCACTTCGCGTCAGCAAGTGGTTGGAGCATTCATCTAGCCGATGGCATGCAATACATTTATCTGCACGGGTTTGCTTCCTCACCCCGCTCTAGTAAAGCGCAGTACTTTCGCGATCGCTTCCAAGCGCTAGGTCTTTCGCTGCTGACACCGGACTTAAATCAGGGGGATTTTTTTCACCTCACCCTGACGCGGCAAATCCAGCAGGTGGTTGACCTGCTCAGACCCGATGAACCCGTGACTCTGATTGGCTCCAGTTTTGGCGGACTGACAGCCGCATGGGTGGCACAGCAGCAACCGCAAGTGCGCCAACTCTTTTTACTGGCTCCTGCCTTTGAGTTTGCGGCTCAGTGGCTACCTCGGTTGGGTTCTCAATTGCAGGAGTGGCAGACGACGGGGACATTGCCGGTCTATCACTATACGGCAGAGCGATTGCTGCCCTTAAGTTACGGCTTTCTCAAGGATTTGCAAACCTACGATGAGCGCGCTCTGGAGCGCCCCGTCCCCACCCTCATTTTCCACGGCACCGAGGATGATGTGATTTCCATTGAGGCCAGCCGTCGCTACAACAGCGGGCGATTGTGGGTGAGCCGGGTGGAGCTAGATAGCGATCACACCCTCAGCAATGTCCAAGAGGCCATCTGGGGAATGATGTATCCTTTGATTTATCAGCAGTTGCAGGTTACATCCTAACGGTTTCATGTCTGACGTTGGCGATCGCCGTTTGCCCCATCCCGAAACTGAAGCACCTGCCCTACGGCTAGGGCGCAATCCGGGGCTACAGGTGCGCCACGACGAGATTGATCGCTCGTTGCTGACCCCGATGCTACAGCACTACGCCGACCTAAAGGATGCCTACCCCCAAGCGTTGCTGCTGTACCGGGTGGGGGATTTTTACGAAACCTTTTTTCAGGATGCCTGTACCGTGGCGCGCGAGCTAGAACTGGTGCTCACGGGTAAAGATGGTGGCAAGGAGGTGGGGCGGGTGGCTATGGCGGGCATTCCCCACCACGCCTTAGAACGCTACTGCCGCACCCTTATTGAAAAAGGCTATGCCATTGCGGTGTGCGACCAAGTGGAAGACCCCGCCCAAGCTCAAGGACTGGTCAAGCGGGAAGTGACGCGGGTGTTTACCCCCGGCACCGTTCTCGATAGCGAATTACTGCCCCCCCGCCGCAACAATTTTTTGGTCGCAGTGCTCCTCTCGGGTGCCCACTGGGGCTTAGCCTACGCCGATGTTTCAACGGGGGAGTTTTGCACCACCCAAGGGGGCGATCGCGCCGATTTAGTAGCAGAACTGAACCGCCTGCAGCCCGCCGAGGTGCTAATTCCTAGCGAGGCACCGGATCTCAATCGGCTGCTGCGTCCCCAAGAGGCCAAAGCGCACCTCCCACCGGAGTTACCCGACCAGTGGTGCTATACCCTGCGATCGCCCCAAGATTTCCACGCCGCCGAAGCGCGACAGCGACTCTGCCAGCGGTTTCAGGTCAAATCCCTCGAAGGCTTTGGCTGCGAACACCTGACCCTAGCCACCCGGGCGGCAGGGGGGCTGCTGGCCTACCTCGACGAAACCCATTGTCAGCAACCGGTGCCCCTGCAAAACCTCAGCACCTATTCCCTACACCACTACCTGTTCCTCGATCTCCAGACCCGCCGCAACCTTGAACTCACCCAGACGGTGCGGGATGGCAGCTTTCAAGGCTCGCTGCTGTGGGCGATTGACCGCACCACCACCGCCATGGGGGGGCGACTGCTGCGGCGCTGGCTGCTGCAACCCCTGCTCGACCTCAAAGAAATTACCGCCCGCCATGAGGCCATTGCCGAGCTAATGGCCAACAGTGCCCTACGCCAAAGCCTGCACCGCCATCTCCAGCAAATTTACGATCTGGAACGGCTCGCCGGACGCGCCGGGTCGGGTACTGCCAATGCCCGCGACTTAGCCGCACTGCGGGATTCCTTTGGCACCCTAGTCTCCTTGGCGGAGGCCGTTAGTGGGGCACAGTCCCCCTACCTGCGTGCCTTGGCCACCGTACCGCCCGTGATTGAGGAGTTGGGGGCAACCCTGGCCGCTGCCCTTGTGGAGCAACCGCCCATCAGCGTGACCGAAGGGGGGATGATCCGCAGTGGTGCCTACCCCGCCTTAGATGAGCAACGCCGCCAAATTGAGCAGGACCAGCAGTGGATTCTCAACCTAGAAGCGCAGGAGCGAGAGCGCACCGGCATTCCAACGCTGAAGGTGGGCTATACCAAGGTCTCGGGCTACTACATCAGTGTCTCCCGCGCCAAGGTGAGCCAAGTGCCGGATACCTACATCCGCAAACAGACCCTCACCAACGAAGAGCGCTTTATTACCGCCGAACTTAAGGAGCGGGAAGCGCGTTTGATGGGTGCCCAAAGCCACCTCTTTGAACTGGAGTATCAGTACTTTGTCCAGCTGCGGGAGCAGGTGGCCGCCCAAGCAACCCTTATTCGCGAGATAGCCGCCGCCGTGGCAGCGGTGGATGCCCTACTCAGCCTAGCGGCGGTAGCCCTATACCAAGGCTATTGCCGTCCCCAAATGACTGAGGATCGCCGTCTCGAGATCCGCGGTGGTCGCCATCCCGTAGTGGAGCAACTGCTACCGGCGGGTTTTTTTGTGCCCAACGACACCCGACTGGGGGATACGGCGGATTTAATGGTGCTCACTGGCCCCAATGCCAGCGGCAAAAGTTGTTATTTGCGCCAAGTGGGTCTGATTCAACTCCTTGCCCAAATGGGCAGCTATGTGCCGGCTACGCAGGCTACCTTGGGCATTTGCGATCGCATCTTTACCCGGGTTGGCGCAGTTGATGATCTGGCCACGGGGCAATCCACCTTTATGGTGGAAATGAACGAAACCGCCAATATCCTCAACCATGCGGGCGAGCACTCCCTTGTCCTGTTAGACGAAATTGGCCGCGGCACCGCCACGTTTGATGGGCTGGCCATTGCCTGGGCGGTGGCGGAGTATTTAGCCACCACGCTGCGATCGCGCACCATTTTTGCCACCCACTACCACGAACTCAATCAACTGGCCTCCCTCTTGCCGAACGTGGCCAACTTCCAAGTGGTGGTGAAGGAACTGCCCGAGGAAATTATTTTTCTGCACCAAGTTAAACCCGGAGGGGCCGATCGCTCCTACGGGATTGAGGCGGGCCGCTTAGCCGGATTGCCCGCCGTCGTCATTCAGCGGGCACGCCAAGTGATGCAGCAAATTGAAAAGCACAGCAAAATTGCCGTGGGCCTGCGCAAAAGTCAACCGGCCCCGCCGCCCCCTGCCACCGACCAAGGGGAACTGCCATTTTGATTCGATTCGCTAGAATTAAGAAATGTAAAGTTTCCTTAACAAAGGGGGCGCTGTGATTACGTTACTTCAATTAGCCCCACCCCTGCGGCAAACCCTTTTCAGGTTATTGTTGGCGGGTCTGTTATTTTGGTCTAGCATTGCGGCGCTCCTGCCCACGTTGCCCCTCTACATTGCCGCCCGGGGCGGCAGCCCACACCAAGTGGGGATTGTGATGGGGGCGTTTGCCGTCGGCTTAATTGCCTCCCGCTCATGGCTTGGGCCGTTGGCGGATCGGCGCGGTCGTAAAATCACCCTCCTGATTGGTTTAGCGGTGGCGGCGATCGCCCCGCTGCTCTACATTTTTAGCCATAATCTGCCCCTGCTGATTGGGGTGCGATTGCTCCATGGCGTGAGTATTGCGGGCTTTACCACCGGCTACATGGCCCTTGTGACCGATATTGCCCCCCCGCGCCATCGGGGTGAAATTATTGGCTACACCAGCTTAGTCCACCCGATTGGTGTAGCCCTTGGGCCGAGTTTGGGCAGTTGGCTCCAGCACGCCTATGGGGATCAGTGGCTCTTTAGCGTCGCCAGTGGTTTAGCCCTCTTGGGGTTCATAGCAGCCGTTAGGGTGCACAACCCAACAACCCCTACGACCAGCACCCCTGCTCAGGGGGGCTTCTGGCGACTGCTGCTGGCAGAGCGCTTGCGCGTTCCCACCCTCGTGATGCTCAGTGTCGGCCTCACCTTTGGCACCATTGCCACCTTTATTCCCCTGTATATTGCCGCCGAGCAGCTTGAGGTCTCTGCTGGCCTGTTTTATACCGTGGCGGCGATCGCCAGCTTTATTGGCCGGGTCGCTACCGGCTCCGCCTCGGATCGCTGGGGTCGTGGCCTCTTTATCTCGAGCAGTCTGGGCTGTTACATCATTTCCATGGTGGTGTTGGCCCAGGCGCAGACCCCCCTCGATGTCCTCTGGGCTGCTATTTTAGAAGGCATCGCCGGGGGAGTACTCATTCCCATGGTGGCCGCCCTCATGGCCGATCGCTCCCATGCCAACGAGCGCGGGCGGGTTCTCAGCCTCAGCCTCGGCGGGTTTGATCTGGGGATGGCCTTAGCCGGCCCCCTCCTCGGTGGCTTCATTGTGCCCCTTGGCTACCGTATCCTCTTTCGTATAGCCGCTGCCTTTAGCCTGCTGGGGCTAACCGTCTTTTTAACCGCCAGCAGTAAGACACTTCCCGACTCCCTGCGCTTTGCCCTAGGAATGGGACGGGATCGCTACGCCCTCTAGCCCGTGGTTGTCTATGATGGTTCGTGATTCACAAGGGATTCGTTACAATTTGTTGAGATCATCCACTTCAGAGCACCGCGTGTCAACTCCAGCGTCCGCTACCCTTATCCCTACCGGCAAATCCTATCGGTGGAATCGAGAGCAGTACTCGAAAACCCGCCGCTTTTTTGACATTTGGTTGTTTGTCTGGCAATTTCTGGCCGGTCGCTGGCTCCTGGGAAAGTCATGGAGTTACTGGGGGGGCATGACCGATGCCAAACGGGCGGCTCGTCGCCGTGCCCAAGCCATTTGGATTCGCGAAACCTTCCTAGAGCTAGGCCCCACCTTCATTAAACTGGGTCAACTCTTTTCCACCCGTGCGGATCTGTTTCCCGCCGAGTACGTGGAAGAACTGAGCAAGTTACAGGATCGGGTGCCCGCCTTCAGCTACGATCTGGTCGCAAAAATTATCTACGAAGATTTTGGCCGCCGTATCCCGGATCTCTTTCGCAGCTTTGATCCAATTCCCATGGCGGCTGCCAGCCTCGGCCAAGTGCATAAGGCGCAGCTCCGTTCTGGGGAAGAGGTGGTGGTCAAGGTGCAGCGTCCCGGACTGCGGCAATTGTTTGACATTGACTTGGCGATTCTCAAGGGGATTGCCCGCTACTTCCAAAACCATCCCAAGTGGGGCAACGGTCGCGACTGGATGGGCATTTACGAGGAGTGTTGTCGTATCCTCTACGAAGAAATTGACTACCTCAACGAAGGGCGTAATGCCGATACCTTCCGCCGCAACTTTCGCGATCGCGAGTGGGCCTGTGTGCCCCGCGTCTATTGGCGCTATACCTCGCCGCGGGTGCTCACCCTAGAATACTTGCCGGGTATTAAAATTAGCCACTACGAAGCGCTCGAGGCGGCAGGCTTAGACCGTAAACGCTTAGCCGAGCTAGGGGCCAAAGCCTACCTCTACCAAGTGCTGCACGATGGCTTTTTCCACGCCGATCCCCACCCCGGGAATATTGCCGTCAGTCCCAGCGGCCAGCTTATTTTCTATGACTTTGGTATGATGGGGCGCATCCAAGCCATTACCCGGGACAAACTACTGAAAACGTTCTTGAGTATTGCCCAGCGGGATGGGGAGCAGGTGGTGCAGTCGCTGATTGAGTTGGGTGCCTTGGTGCCCACCGGGGACATGGGGCCGGTTCGCCGCTCGATTCAGTACCTTTTAGATAATTTTATGGATCAGTCCTTTGAAGTGCAGTCCGTGGCTCAAATTAGCGATGATCTTTACGAAATTGCCTATGATCAACCCTTCCGCTTTCCCGCCACCTTTACCTTTGTTATGCGTGCCTTTTCCACCCTAGAGGGGGTTGGCAAAGGCCTCGATCAAGACTTTAACTTTATGCAAGTGGCTCAACCCTTTGCGAGTGAACTTATGACGAACGGAAACTTCTCAGACCCCAACAATGGTAGCCTCTTTTCCGAACTGAGCCGTCAAGCTGCCCAAGTGGGCACCAGTGCCATTAGCCTGCCCCGCCGCCTCGATGAGGTCCTAGACAAGCTCGAAAATGGCGACTTGCGGTTGCGGGTGCGCTCTAGCGAGAGCGATCGCATTTTACGACGCTTAAGTAATATTAATTTAGGTCTCAACTACGTTGTTCTCATTGGCAGCTTTTCGCTGGTGGCAACTATTTTACTGGTGAATCAGTATATTCTGTTGGCAGGTGTGGCAGCGGCCTTAGCTGTATGGTTGGGAATTCTCTATTGGCGACTCATGCTTAAACTCGATAAGTATGAAAAAATGTTTTAGCATACTGCCCAGGATAGGAGGGTCATGGACGTTGCTGGCTTAACCGACTGTGGTCTTATTCGCAAAAGCAACCAAGATGCTTTTTACATTGATGAAAAGAACCACCGTTTTTTTATTGTGGCTGATGGCATGGGAGGTCATGCGGGCGGGGAAGAGGCCAGCCGTCTAGCGGTAGAGCATATTTATCAGTACCTAGAGGCACACTTAGAGATATTGCAGACCGATCCCGTGACCCTGTTACGCCAAGCCTTCCTCGCGGCCAATGAGGCCATTGTGGAGCAGCAGCGACAAAATACCGGTCGGGCAGATATGGGAACCACCGCAGTGGTCGTGCTCTTGGATGAACGTCGAGATGGGGCATGGTGTGCCCATGTGGGGGATTCGCGAATTTACCGCTGGCGGCAAGAGGAACTGCGGCAAATTACCCACGATCACACCTGGATTGCCCAGGCGGTACAGTTGGGAAGCTTAACGGCGGAGCAGGCGCGGCAGCACCCTTGGCGGCATGTTCTTTCCCAGTGTTTGGGGCGCGAAGACCTGAGTCAGATTGATATTCAACCCATTGATCTGGAGCCAGGCGATCGCCTCTTGCTGTGCAGTGATGGCCTTACCGAAGAACTCACCGATGATGTGATTAGCATTTATTTAAGTGAGCCAGATGTGGAAAAGGCAGCCACTGCTCTGGTGAATGCCGCCAAAAACCATGGGGGGCGCGACAACGTGACCGTGGTGGTGGTGGGGATTTGAGCGGCAGTTACAAAATTTCGCCAATCTGGCATTATGCTGTATAGAACTGATCCTTACTGCTTAGACATGGCAACACTCTAAAAATGCTCCCAAGAGGGCAGTGATTGCCTTGGGGATCACCGCTGTCCTGTTCGCTGCCGATTGAACGCTGAAACCCACCGTAGTGCTATGTTGCAATTAAACCCGATTTCCAAAACAACCCCCCAATCTACTGGCCATAGAGGTTTGGTGATGGCGATCGGCGGTGCAGAGGACAAGGTGCGGGGACGGCAAATTTTAACCACCTTTTGTCAGCGCTCCGGTGGCCTTGATGCGGTCATTGGTGTGATTCCGTCAGCCTCCCGTGAACCCGATGCCATGGGGCGGCTGTACCACGATATTTTTCGGGAAATTGGCGTGCGCGAAGTGGAAGTCCTCCTGGTGGGCGATCGCGCCGATGCTGAAAACGAAGAGATGCTTGCCCGCCTCAGCCGCTGTAGTGGCATTTTTATGTCTGGTGGCGATCAACTGCGCTTATCGGCGCTCCTCGATGAAACTCCCCTGCTGTACCAACTGCGGCACCAAGTGTGGGAAGGGAAATCCGTTCTGGGGGGCACCAGTGCTGGCGCGGCGGTTATGGGCGAGTGCATGATTGCCAGTGGCGGCAGCAACGAGGCACCCAATCGTTCCCTAGTGGATCTAGCCACCGGCCTTGGCATTCTTCCCGACGTACTCGTGGATCAGCACTTCCACAACCGCAACCGCCTAGCGCGACTCATTAGCGCCATTTCTGCCCATCCTGATAAACTGGGGGTGGGTATTGACGAGGACACCTGCGCCATGTTTGAAGCCGATGGCACCCTGCGGGTCTTGGGTCGCGGTGCCGTCACCATTGTTGATCCGCGGGACGTTAGCTACACCAATTACCCCCATGTGGATGTGACGGATCCCTTAAGTATTTATAACCTGCGGCTGCATATCCTCAGTGATGGCGACTGCTACAACTTGCACACCCACCAAGTACAGCACAAGTGCGTCCTGCCACCCCTAAATTGAGAATTTTCCGAAAATTGTTCCTTGGAATACAGTTTGCTGGGCCATCGCCCCCAAGACTATAAAGTGGTAAGTCATCCTTAAAACCACCTTACTTATGAAAATTCTCAAATTACAAACGCTGCGGGGTCCTAACTATTGGAGTATTCGTCGCCATAAGCTCATTGTGATGCGTTTGGATTTAGAGGAGGTGGCTAACACGCCCTCCAACGAAATTCCGGGGTTTGTGGATGGGTTAGTACGGGTCTTACCAAGTCTTTACGATCACTTTTGTTCCTTGGGGCACGAAGGGGGTTTTTTAACCCGCTTGCGGGAAGGCACCTATCTTGGCCATGTGGTGGAACACGTTGCCCTAGAGCTACAGGAACTTGCCGGTATGCCGGTGGGCTTTGGCCGTACCCGCGAAACCGCCACACCGGGCATTTATCAGGTGGTGTTTGAGTATCAAAACGAAGAGGCGGGGCGCTATGCCGGGCGGGCAGCCGTGCGCCTGTGTCAGAGCATTATTGACACCGGTACCTATCCCCAGCGGGAACTCGACCAAGACTTAGCGGATCTGCGGGACTTCAAGGCACGCGCCTCCCTTGGGCCGAGTACCGAAGCCATTGTGCGCGAAGCCGAAGCCCGTAACATTCCCTGGTTTGAACTCAGCAGCCGCTCCCTCATTCAACTGGGCTACGGTGCTAAAAGTCATCGCATGCAGGCCACCCTCAGCGATCGCAGTGGCATTTTGGCGGTGGAACTCGCCGGCGATAAAGAAGGTGCTAAGCGGATGCTGCGGGATGCGGGCATCCCCGTACCCAAGGGCACCCTTGTGCGCTACATCGAAGATTTGCCCGAGGCGATCGCTGAAATTGGCGGCTACCCGATTGTGATTAAACCCCTAGATGGTAACCACGGGCGGGGTATTACGATTGACATCAACTCCCCCGAGCAGGCGGAAGAAGCCTTTGAAATTGCCAGCAGCGTCTCAAAATCCGTCATTGTCGAGCGGTACTATCCGGGGCGCGATTTTCGCGTCTTGGTGGTCAACGGCAAAGTGGTGGCGGTAGCAGAGCGGGTACCCGCCCACGTCATTGGCGATGGTCGCTCCACCATTGAAGAACTCATCGAGCAAACCAACAGGGATCCCCAGCGGGGGGATGGCCACGACAATATCCTCACCCGCATTGAGGTAAACCACGACACTTGGACCCTGCTCGAAAAGCAGGGCTATAGCTTAAATACGGTTCTAGAAGCGGGGGCAATTTGCTATCTGCGGGCAACCGCCAACCTCAGTACCGGCGGTATTGCCGTGGATCGCACCGATGAAATTCACCCCCAAAATGTTTGGATTTGCCAGCGCGCCGCCCGGGTCATTGGCCTAGATATTGCTGGGATTGATGTGGTTACCCCCGATATTTCGCGACCCCTGCCCCAAGTGGGTGGGGTGATTGTAGAAGTCAATGCGGCTCCTGGGTTCCGGATGCACACCAACCCCAGCCAAGGGATTGCCCGCAACGTGGCAGAGCCGGTTCTGAATATGCTCTTTCCCCCCGGAACCTCCTGCCGCATCCCCATCTTTGCCATTACCGGCACCAACGGTAAAACCACCACCACCCGCTTAATTGCCCACATCTGTAAGCAAACGGGTCAGACCGTTGGCTACACCACCACCGATGGCATCTACATTGGCGATTACCTCGTTGAAAAAGGGGATACCACCGGCCCTCAGAGTGCCCAGTTAATTCTCCAGGATCCGACCGTGGAGGTGGCGGTGCTCGAAACTGCCCGCGGTGGCATTCTACGTTCCGGTTTGGGCTTTGACCACTGTGATGTGGGGGTAGTGCTCAATGTCCAAGCCGATCACCTCGGCATCGGCGACATTGACACCGTAGAGCAGTTGGCAGATCTGAAAGCGGTCGTGGTGGAGTCCGCGTGGCCCAATGGTTACGCCGTCCTTAATGCCGATGATCCCCTTGTGGCCGGTATGGCACGTCAGGTGAAGGCACAAGTGGCCTATTTTTCGATGAACCCCCATAACCCGGTGATTAAACAGCACATACAGCAGGGGGGCTTGGCGGCGGTCTATGAAAATGGCTATCTATCGATCCTGAAGGGGGATTGGACCCTGCGGATTGAGCAGGCAGAAAATGTGCCTATTACCTTGGGGGGACGGGCGAACTTTATGATTGCCAATGCCCTTGCCGCCAGCTTGGCCGCCTTTGCCCAAGGCATGAGTATCGAGCATATTCGTGCCGCCTTAACCACTTTCCGCACCTCGGTCGAGCAAACCCCCGGGCGGATGAACCTCTTTGATCTGGGCGCCTTTAGCGTCTTGGTCGATTACGCCCACAATCCCGCTGGCTACGAGGCGGTGGGCGAGTTTGTGCAAAAGTGGCCGGGGCAACGGATTGGGGTTGTCGGCGGGCCGGGCGATCGCCGCGATCAGGATCTCGAGCAGCTGGGGGAATTGTCCGCCAAAATTTTTGACTGGATCATCATCAAAGAGGACGACGACACCCGCGGTCGTCCCCGGGGCGATGCCGCCGACTGGATTGAGCGGGGGCTGCACCACCACAGCATCCGCCGCCAGTACGACATCATTCACGATGAAGTGGCCGCGATTCAGTTTGCCCTTGATCGCGCTCCCCAAGGTGCCCTCGTGGTCATTTTACCGGCGGATGTGACCCGTACCATTCAACTGATTCACCAGCACCATCAACGGCTAAAAGAGAGCGGCAGCAATGGCTTCCATAGCGTAGAGGACGTGCCCACTAGCTCTAGCTCAGATTTCAACGCCAGCAGTAAACGTCCCTAAGGCTGCCCGACAACCCGCATGCCTCCTGCTGTTTTAGCTGAAGGTACCGCCCGTGGAGTTCTCCCTTGCGGTAAAGCATCAGCGGTATCCTGAAAAGTAGTCCTCAGTGATCAAGCAAGAGAGTAGAGCGGATGGTTTTTAATTGGTTTCGGCGGAAATTTGGCGGTGGGGGTGAAGGGGAGGAACCCACAGAGACGGCTGCATCGCCTGCCCCAGAGCCGGAGTCTGCCACAGCGCCACCCGAACCAGAAGCGCAAAAAACGGAGGGGGGTATTCTCAATTGGGCAAAGACGGCACTGCAATCGATTCAGTCTCGTGAACCAGTGGCGGTAACAGAGACAGCCACCCCTGACGCGGAGGCAACACCGGTTGCCGAATTCGCTCCCCCGCCGCAGGAAGCACCCTCGCCTGAACCCACGGATGCGCCAGAGACCGTTGAGGCAGCCCCGATCGCCTTGGATGAGGGCTTTCTCTGGTCCGCGGAAGTGTTAGCCGCCCAAGGTCGCCGTCCGGAAGAGGTGGATCTCGAGGAAATTACGTGGTTGCAGCGCTTGCGCCAAGGCTTAGGCAAAACGCGGCGCGGCCTTGTGCATCAACTGCGATCCATTGTGGGACAGGGTCCCCTTGGGCGGGATGCCGTTGAAGAAATTGAAATGCTGCTGCTGCAATCGGATGTGGGCGTAAAGGCAACGGATCAGATTATTGCCGCCCTGCAAGCCAAAATTCGCCAAGAAACATTGCCCGCGGATCAGGCGATCGCCTACCTGAAGCAAATTCTGCGGGATACCCTAGATGCGCCCTTTCAGCAGGGCTATGCCCAAGACTTTGCCCCCAAAAAGGGACGGCTGAACATCTGGCTCATTACGGGGGTCAACGGCGTTGGTAAAACCACCACCATCGGCAAGTTGGCGCACATTGCCAGCCAGTCGGGCTATCGCTGTCTGATTGCGGCAGCGGATACCTTTCGGGCAGCCGCCACTGAACAGGTGAAAGTGTGGGGACAGCGCTCGCACGTGGAGGTCATTGCCAACCCGGGCAAAAATACGGATCCAGCCGCCGTCGTGTTTGATGCTATTGGCGCTGCCGAAGCTCGGGGCACGGAATTGCTCTTGGTGGATACCGCGGGTCGCCTGCAAAATAAGGCCAACCTCATGGAGGAGCTCAAAAAAATTCGTCGCATTATCGACAAGAAAGCCAGCAATGCCACAGTTGAATCCTTGCTGGTGCTGGATGCCACCCTCGGTCAAAATGGCCTGCGCCAAGCTCAAGTGTTTGCTGAGGCGGCACAGTTAACGGGGGTCATCCTAACAAAGTTGGATGGCACGGCCAAGGGAGGCGTTGCCCTCGCGGTAGTTCAGGAGTTGGGGCTACCCATCCGCTTTGTGGGTGCGGGGGAAGGGATTAAGGATCTGCGGCCCTTTTCGAGCTTTGAATTTGTCGAGGCACTGCTGTCGAGTGATGTGGAGGTGGCGGCATGATCCTCGCCGATCGCCTCCGATACTTCGGCAGCAATGTGTTTGATGCCATGGATCGGGTCAAGGCCGCCGTGGCAGCAGCGGGGCAATCCATTGTGGATCTCTCCCTAGGCTCTGCGGATTTACCGGTGGCTCCCCATATTTTGAGTGCCATTGAAACCTCACTAAGGGATCCGAGTACCTACGGCTACCAACTCTTTGCCAGTACGGCTGCCTTTCGGGCGGCAGTGGCCACTTGGTACGAGCGGCGCTTTGGCCTCCCAATTGATCCCGAGCGGGAAGTGCTGACGCTGATTGGCTCGCAGGAGGGCACCGCCCATCTACCCCTTGCGGTGATGAATCCGGAGGAGTACGCGCTGGTGCTGGATCCGGGCTATCCCTCCCACGTAGGCGGGGTCTATTTGGCGGGGGGGCAGGTGTACCCGTTACCGCTACGGCCAGAGAACCAGTTTTTGCCGGATCTAGACGCGGTGCCCCTAACGGTACGCGAGCAGGCCAAGCTACTCATTCTCAGCTATCCCCACAATCCAACGACGGCGGTAGCCCCCCTTGCGTTTTTTGAGGCGGCGGTGCAGTTTTGCGATCGCCACGCTATTATTTTGGTGCATGACGTTCCCTACGGGGATTTGGTGTTTGGGGGGGAACGCGCCCCCTCGATCTTTGAGGTGGATCGCGATCGCCAAGTGGGGATTGAGTTCTACAGCCTCTCGAAGTCCTACAATATGGGCGGCTTTCGGATTGGCTTTGCCATTGGCCGGGCCGACTGCATTGGGGCATTGCGTCAGGTGAAGTCCGTCATTGACTTTAACCAGTACGCGGGGATTTTGCGCGGGGCGATCGCCGCGTTGACCGGGGATCAAACCTGCGTGCAGCAAACCCGCGAGATTTTTCGGACGCGGCGCGATGCGTTTGTGCAGGCTCTTGGCGATCACGGCTGGCCCGTCCCCCTACCCGCGGCAACCATGTACGTCTGGGCAAAATTGCCGCCCCCGTGGCAGCAGGATTCCCTTGGCTTTTGTCAATCGCTGGTCAAGGCCACAGGCATTGCGGCGGCTCCCGGCTCCGGCTTTGGCCAAGGCGGTGAGGGCTATGTGCGGTTTGCCCTTGTGCGCGATCGCCCCTGCTTAGAAATTGCCGCCGCTCAAATTGCCGCTTTTACCTTGGGGGAAACACCCTCGCGCTAGCGGTTAGGAGCTGGCAAACGTGCTGCCAATTGCTGCCAGTAGTCCCAGAGGCGCTCTGGGCCAATGCCAAAGAACAGTTGCAGCAGGAGCACCACCAAAGCAATTTTTACCGCCGCGCCTAGGGTGAGCTTCAGTACCCCCACCAGCCAGCGGAGCACAAACCAAGAGATGGCGATCGCGCCTAAGGTAATGAGAATGTCGGTGCCCATGGATTGCTCAAGAAGGTATTATAGTCCCGATAGCATTCATCAATAATTCATCTTAAGCCTGCTATCGTGCATACTAATGGCAGTGCCTTAGAAGATATGTGTATCTGTGTGGCGTGAGGACGTGATCATGAGTGGGCAGCAACCGATTCGCTTTGGGACGGACGGTATTCGTGGGCGCGCTGGGCAACTACTCACCCCCCATCTCGCCTTAAATTTAGGCTATTGGGTTGGCCAAGTGCTGGGTAGGGAAGCTGAGTCTGTGACTGCGCCCTTTATTATTGGCCAAGATTCCCGCAACTCCAGTGATATGTTGGCAACGGCCCTTGCGGCTGGCTTAACGGCAGCAGGGCTAGAGGTGTGGAATGTGGGGTTATGTCCAACACCGGCGATTGCCTATCTGAGTGCCCATACGGAGGCCATCGGTGGCGCCATGATCTCCGCGAGCCACAATCCCCCTGCCGATAACGGCATTAAAATTTTTGGCAGTGATGGCAGCAAGCTGAGTACCACGCTCCAAAAGCAGATCGAAGCCCACCTCAACAGTGACGCGGGACTGCCGCCCACCCATCAATGGGGTCACCTGCGCCACCGCCCTGAGCTACTCCAGCGCTATCGGCACGCAGTACAAGCGCCCCTTGAGGCTCGTCAGCCCTTGCGGGGGTTGCGGGTCGTCCTAGACCTAGCATGGGGGGCCGCCGTTTCCATTGCCCCGACCGTGTTCCATGCCCTAGGGGCTGAAGTTGTAGCGCTCCACGATCGCCCCGATGGCGATCGCATCAACGTTGCCTGCGGCTCAACCCACTTAGAACCCCTGCGCCAAGCCGTGAGCGACACCAAAGCAGCCATGGGGTTTGCCTTTGATGGTGATGCCGATCGCGTTCTTGCGGTGGACAACCAAGGGCGCACAGTGGATGGGGATCACATTCTTTACTTTTGGGGCAAAACCCTGCAAGCCCAAGCCCAGTTGCCCAAGGATTTAATTGTGGCCACAGTAATGTCTAATCTTGGGTTTGAGCGGGCATGGCAGGCCCGGGGCGGCCAACTGGTGCGGGCGGCCGTCGGCGACCAGTACGTCCACGCAGAAATGGTACGCTATGGTGCCATGCTGGGGGGCGAGCAATCCGGGCACATTCTCTGTCGCCACTACGGCGTTGGCGGTGACGGCTTGCTCACGGCGGTTCACTTGGCCACCTTGGTGCAGGATGCCCAGTGTTCCCTAGCGGAGCTACGGGACAACAGCTTTACGGCCTACCCCCAAATGTTGCGGAATGTGCGGGTCGAGGATCGGCAACGCCGCCTAAGCTGGCAAGAGTGCGAGCCACTGCAACAGATGATTGCCAAGGCTGAGCAGGATATGGGCGATCGCGGTCGCGTCCTTGTGCGCGCCTCCGGCACCGAGCCGGTGATTCGGGTCATGGTAGAGGCGGAACAACAACCCATCGCCGACTACTGGACCGAAACGCTCGTGCAAACCGTCGCCCACTACTTGGCCGCCTAGGCCTCAAGGTAAGGTTGCCATCAGCAACTTGCCAAGTGATCGTTGCTAGGCTATATTAATAAATTGTCCCCATTCCTCAGTAGCTCAGTGGTAGAGCGGTCGGCTGTTAACCGATTGGTCGCTGGTTCGAATCCGGCCTGGGGAGTTACTCAGGGCACGCCCTCGCAACCCTGCCCCCAAAGGGCAATTCAGCGATCGCGGCGGGTGACGGCCAGTTGATCTAAGGCCGTATCTAGCATCGGTGTGGCCAACGAGCGGGTCAGGCTCAGGGAGTCCGGTGGGCGGCTTAAGGCTGCCGCCGCCGCAGGAGTTAACCAACGGCGAGCCGTGGTGTCTTCAAGGAGATGAGCACGCAAAAACGCAAGGCTCAAGGCCTTCAGGTACGCCCGCGATCGCGGTGGGGTGGCACCCACCAAGCGAGTTGGAATCGGCATCACGGGTTCATTGCGCTGCGCCTCGCCAATGGTGGAAAAATGGGTGGCCTCATCAATGAGGGCAAGGTAGCGATCGGGCGTTGTCAGCCAAGTAAAGGGATAAATTTGCTCTGAGACCGCGGGGGCGATCGTATCGTTACTGCCCGCCACAAACATCACCGGTATTGTCAGTTGGGCCAGCGATCGCGGACTAAACAGGGCACTCGTAATTGGATTCACCACTAACACCGCCTTCACTCGCTGGTCCTGCAGGTAGTAGGTACGCGGCGGTAGCGTTTTTGCTTGGCACTGCAACAACAGCGACACATTAAACGAGTCCAGAATACTACTGGGACAGTGGCGCGCCAACTGCTCGAAGTCTAGTTGTGCCCCCGCCAACGCTAGAGCCGTATAGCCGCCAAAAGACTGACCAATCATGGCAATGGCCTCAAGGTTCAGTCGCCCTTGCCACGGGTGTAACTGCTCCGGAAACTCACTCAAGTGATTGAGGACAAATGTGACATCCAAAGGGCGATCCAGAAACTCCTGCGCAGCGGTATAGGCACTGGTATAACCCACCGGAAAAGACAGCAGTTGTCGGGTTGAACTGCCCGCGTGCTCAAGGGCAATCACCGCAAAACCATGGGAGGCCAAGTGCTGGCTCAAATAACGATAGCTGTGACGATTGGCGCCCAACCCATGGGAAATCACCACCACCGGCACCGGTTGCGGATGATTAACCAGCGGCAAGTAAATATCCACTTCAATCGTGCGGGGTTGCCCAGTTAACTGTAAGCGCCGCAGCGAGCGATCCTCAATGACCCAAGGCATTTCCAGCCAACGCCCAGCCCCCGGCTGCAGCAGAGACTGAACAGCCGAAACATCCTCCTGCCACATATCTGGGGCTGCGTGCTGCCGCACCACTTCCAAAATCGTCTCTGTTTCGCGGATGGTAGCTTGAAAGTTTTTGAGAATAGTCAACCCTTTTTGCAAATCAATACGAATACTCGCGGAAGGATAGTGATGTATGAGGCCGAGCACCGTCAAACCGTTGGGATCACTCGCTGCCGCAATGAGGGCAGAGCGCAGGGCAAGGGCATTACTGCGGCGGGCCTGCGTTTGGATAATTCCTGCGGCTTGTTCTAGGAGTTCTTGTCCGAGGGGAGAATAAAGGAGTTGCGCCACTGCCACCGGGGAGAGACGCAGGCGCTCTTGCAGCGCCGATCGCAACTGTTCCCGCCGCTCAGGGGGCAACAGGCGCAAGTAGGCACCTAACTCCGCAGAAACACTCCCTGTTTCTACAAAAGTTTCTAAGTCTTGAACAGGTAGAGAGCGCTCTAAAAAGCCATAGCGGAAAATAATGGTTTCTGCCGCCTGTGCTGGGCTACTCAAGAGGGTAGGCCACACAACAGCAACCCCTGTCATCACTGACAGCAGCCATGACCAGCGGATTTGCTCAAAACATCCCTTCACAGACAAGAATCACTAATGGTGGGGACAAAAAGCTATAGAAGATAAATATATTAGGCAAATATACTTTCCAGTATAGACAGCCACCGCTGGAATTCAGACCCGTTGCTGTGGAACCCTAGCACTGGTGCAGTCGTCCTAAGGGTATCCACCGCCGCCCCCCTAAGGTTAGGAGAATCAGACCCACTGTGTCTCCTATCAACCAAAGAGCGTGATGAGAATCATGACAGCAGCGTTGGCAGCATCACCCGCGCCCTTGGTGTTGTCCAGTAAGGTAATAGTGTGGCAGTAGGTTAATCCTGATGATGGTTTGGGTTGACGCACTCATTGACTTACTCCATTGCCTCAATTTTTCCCTATTGCGCGTGTATTAAGGATGAAATCCATGAAGAGTTACCCATATCGTTCCATTTCAATCCCTCATCTCCTGTCATGGGGGTTGGTGGTGGTGCTCCTAAATGCTGGCGTTAGTTGGGCAGGCTTCACCCCTCCCAGCAACTTGTCGCGTCCGGGCAACCGCGAAGGAGCGGCTACCCGCGGCGCCTGCAAGGTGGAAACCAGCGCAACCGAGCCAGACTTAACCACCCTCGTCCCGGCCAGCAACATTGGCCTGACCACGGCAAATCGCCCCACGTTTTATTGGTATCTGCCCGCCAATAATTATCAGGTCATGGAATTTACCCTCTTCCAGTCTCGTCCCGATGGCAGCCAAATGGAAATCTATTCCCAGCGCTTTCCCTTGGCGGGTCGCCCCCGCTTGGATAGCCTCACCTTAGACGGCAAAGTGCCGCCCCTGATGGAAGGGGTTGATTACCGCTGGATGGTGAGTCTGATTTGCAATCCTGCCGACTCGGATCCTTCGCAAATTCGCTTTGTGGAGGGGTGGGTGCAGCGGGTGCTAATGCCGGAAGCCCTTGGGCAGCAGTTGGCTAAGGCCACCCCTGTTCAGCGGTACGAACTATTGGCGGCCAATGGTCTTTGGTACGATGCCCTGAAGCTGTTGGTGGATCTGCGGCAGCAGCAACCCAATGACACTGCCACTGCAGTCCTGTGGAGCGAGTTAATGACCGCGAGCGGGGTGGGGCTAAATCGCCTGAGTAATCCGCTCGTGGTGCAGCACCTGCCGCGAAACTAGCGGGCAGAGAGGGGCGGTAAATGTACCTTTTGGGCTAAGCCCAGCCACTGCAACACCTGAATCACCCACCAAGTGGGATCCACTTCCCACCAACGCCAACCTGCTTTGGCCACGTGCGGATAGGCATGGTGATTGTTATGCCAGCCTTCGCCGTAGGTGAGCAGCGCCGCCCACCAAAGGTTGCGGGAATTATCCGCCGTCTCGAAGGTGCGGTAGCCCCACTTGTGGGTCACAGAATTAATCAGCCACGTGCTATGCCACAGTAAGGTGGCGCGGACAAACATCCCCCAGAGCACAAACGGCCAACCACCAAGGAAATACAGGAGGAGGGCAAGGGGCAATTGCAGCAGCAAAAAGTAGCGGTCTAGCCAGCGATAAAAGGCTTGCTGGCTCAGATCAGGCGCAAACCGCCCGTACTCCTCAGGGTTAAACACGGTTGTTTGCGGGTACACCAACCACAGCAGGTGGCTCCACCAAAAGCCGCGCCGTGCCGAGTAGGGATCTTTGATTTCGTCTTCGGTGTAGGCATGGTGCAGCCGGTGCCCCGCTACCCAAAAAATGGGTCCCCCTTGCATGGCCATGGCACCCAGTAGGGCAATGCCGTACTCTAACCACTGGGGCACCTGAAAGCTGCGGTGGCTGAGCAGGCGATGGTAGCCCAAGCAAATGCCAATGCTGCCAAAGAGCCAGTGCAGAAAGAGGGCGATCGCCAAGGCAGACCAGGAAAAATAAAATAGTGCCACAAGGGCCAACAGGTGCACCACCACCATAAACAAAACAAGGAACCAGTTAATGGCTGGCCGGGGGGGTGAATTCAACGTCGATGTCATACACACTCCTTCACAGGTAAAACGATCCATTAACGCCATAGAGAGCCATGCGACTCAGCAGGTGTAGCCCTTAAATGGCCTTGGAAAAGGCAACCGCCGCGGGGTCTTGGCGGTAAGCGTCAAAGACGGCGGCAATATTGCGAACCAGTAAGCGTCCTACTGGTGTCACTTCGAGGCGATCGCCGCGGCAGGCCACAAGTCCGTCCTGCTCGAAGTCTCGCAGTTGCTCTAACTCGTACTGGAAATAGTGATCAAAGTCCAGCCCATGGGTACGGGAAAACGCCTGCTTAGACACAGCAAACTGACACATCAACTCCATAATGAGGGCACGGCGGATCTGATCGGCACGCTGGAGTTGCACCCCCCGCTCAATGGGTAGCTCACCCGCCGCCACCGCCTGAAAATAGGACTTGAGTTGCTTGTAGTTTTGGGCGTAGGCCTCCTCGAGCATACTAATGGAGGTTAACCCCAAGCCAATGAGATCCGCTGCTGGTAGGGTTGTGTAACCCTGAAAGTTACGTTTGAGGGTGCCCTGGCGTTGGGCGATCGCCAACTCATCCTCCGGCTTGGCAAAGTGATCCATGCCAATGTACTGGTACCCATGGGTTGTCAGGCTCTGGATGACCTGTTGCAGAATTCCTAACTTCTCGCTGACGGTGGGGAGTGCCGCCACCGGTAATTTTTTCTGCACCGGTTTGAGGGTGGGCAAATAGGCAAAGCTAAACACCGCAATCCGATCTGGGTTCAAACGCAGGGTTTTGGCAATGGTTTTCTGAAAAGAGCGCCGAGTTTGAAAGGGCAAACCGTAAATCAAGTCAATGTTTACACTTTCAAAGTCCGCCGCCCGAATCCAGTCCATCACCTCAAACAGCAGGGCTTCCGGTTGCACGCGATTCACCGCCCGCTGCACTTGGGGGTCAAAATCCTGAATACCAAAGCTAATGCGATTAAAACCAAGCTGCCGTAGGGCAGCAATATAGGCCCGATCCACATAGCGGGGATTCACCTCAATAGAAATCTCAGCCTCCGGGGCAAACTGAAAGTGGTGGGTGAGGGTTTGCCACAACTGGCGCACTTGGTCTATCGATAAATAGTTGGGGGTGCCACCGCCCCAATGCATTTGGTGTACAGGGCGGCGGGTATCCACCGCCGCTGCCATCTGGCGAATCTCCTGCTGCAAACACTCGAGATAGGCTTGGGCAATGGACTGGCTTTGGGTCACAATTACGTTGCAGCCACAGAAGTAGCAGGCACTCTGGCAAAACGGAATGTGGACGTAGAGGGCAAGGGGGCCTTGGCGATCGTTGGCGACCTGTAAGGCACCCCGAAAACAGTGCTGGTCAAACTGTGGGCTAAATTCCGCCGCTGTTGGATAGCTGGTATAGCGGGGCACGGGGCGATCGTACTTTTGAATGAGCGCCCCATCAAACTCCACAGCAGGGTTGAGGATAGTCATTAGTGGTGTATCACTCCTTGCAACAACGGCTGTAACTTAGGCGCGGGCCAGTTGCGGCGACGCTTTTTCAGGACGCCCACTCTGCTTGAATTGCTGCAGAGCCTCAAAGGTCTGTTGACCTAGGGTGGCTTTTAGCTCTGGCTCAAAAGCGTGCATTAAGTTGCAGTTCAAGGCAAAGGCAAAGTTGGCCTCGGCCACAATCCGCTCAATGGTGGCAGGGTCTAGAGCTAGGGCATCAAGGGCCTGGCGATAGCGCTGTTTGAAGTCTTTTTTTGCCTCTGGCGTGGGCAATTGGGCAAAATCGTAAAAGGCTGTTCCCTGACCTGCCGGTAGCTGGAGGTTGGTGCGCACAATTTTGCCAAGGGCTTGACCCCCCGAGAGATCCCCTAAGTAGCGGGTATAGGAATGGGCAATGAGCAGCAGCGGGTCGGTGGTGGCAATCTCCTTGATCCGACTCACATAAACGCGGGCGGGCGTAGAGGGAGTAATCTGTGCCCGCCAGTCGGAGCCATAGTAAAAGGCTAGATCCTGCTCAAGACCTTGAGTACGGTTGAGTTCCGCAAAATAGATGGCGGCCACTGGCCCTGAGGTCTGCTGCGCTAAGGTGTGCTCCAGTTGGCGGTACACCACGTAGAGGTTGGCCAGAAAGCGGCGGAACGTGTTCCGATCTATCATGCCGTTGGCAAAGCATTTCATAAACGCGGTGTTCTCCGCCAAACTATGGGCTTGGGCGGTTCCTTCCCGCAGGGCTAACGACAGGGCAACCATGGCATAACTCCTAAACATTGGGTTGAGACGCTGGCTGAATAACGGCCCACCAAGGGGGGGCTAGGCAGCAGGCAGGGGTACTCTAGCCGATTGAAGCCATCAATGCCCTCTGCTGCCGCACCAAAACAATTTATTAATGAGCCAGCAATCACCGTCGGTCGGCAAGGACTGGCTAAGGATGGAATAAAAACTAAGGCAAAATATTGCTTAATGCGTATATGGTTGTCAAGCGAAATTTACAAACCTCATAAAACGTGACATTTGCTTACGTTTGGCAACGGCCTACTTGACCAATTATAGAAATTCGGTATAGTAAAAACAATATGGCTTTTATAGATTTATCTAAATACAAGTGTGGAGGTGCCTATGGTTGCCACGGCTCCTAACCCAACGCAAGGTGAGGGTGTAGGCAAAACCATTCGGGAAAATTTGTTAACGCCACGGTTCTATACAACTGATTTTGAGGCGGCAGCCAATCTGGATTTAACGCCCCAGCAGGCGGAAATTGAAGCCATGTTGGCGGAGATGCGAGCCGACTATAACCGCCATCACTTTGTGCGGGATGAGTCGTTTCAGGGGACGTGGCAGCACTTGGACGCGGCAACCCAGACGGCCTTTCTGGATTATCTGGAACGGTCGTGCGTCTCGGAGTTTTCTGGTTTTTTGTTGTTTAAGGAGTTGTCCCGCAAGCTAAAGGGGCGCAGCCCATTGCTAGCGGAGTTGTTTCACCTGATGGCACGGGATGAGGCGCGTCATGCGGGCTTTTTGAACAAGGCGATGCTAGATTTTGGCCGTGGGATGGATTTGGGCTATTTATCGAAGGCGCGCACCTATACCTTTTTCCCGCTGCCGTGGGTACTTTACACGGTTTATCTTTCTGAAAAAATTGGCTATTGGCGCTACATTATCATCTACCGTCACTTACAGCGGCACCCGGAAAATAATTTTTATCCCCTCTTCAACTACTTTGAACGCTGGTGTCAGGACGAAAATCGCCACGGTGACATTTTCAAGGCGCTACTGCACTCACAGCCGCAGTTGGTCAACGGTTGGGGGGCTAAATTGTGGATGCGGTTCTTTTTATTGATGGTGTTTGTTACCCATACGCTGACGGTGCACGAGCGGGCAAAATTCTATGAAGCCTTAGGGCTAGATGCAACGGCGTTTGATCGGGAGGTCATTGCCAAGACCAATGAAACGGCGGCGCGCGCGTTTTCGGTGGTGCTCAATACCGATCATCCTGAGTTTTACGAGCGGTTGCAGGCCTGTACCTGCTTACACGAGCGGCTGAGTGCCATTAGTCAGACCGGTGGGCCGCGGTGGTTAAAGGCCTTGCGCAAGCTGCCCTACCAGTTAGGAATCGCCGGCCATTTAATGCGGCTATACCTGCTTCCCCCTGTGGATGCTCAAGCACAGTGGGCAACAGTGCGCTAAGGGAGTTCCCCTCCCCGGCCGTTCGGCAAGGAGGGGGTTTTTGTCATGACGGAGAAGGCTGCCACACGCCCGGTTGGACTCGAACCAACGACCAATCGCTTAGAAGGCGAGTGCTCTATTCCGCTGAGCTACGGGCGCAGATCACCAATCATTGTCTCACAGCGCATAAGCTAGAAGAAGACGCGCACAACGAAGGATACGGTCGATGGAGTCTATTGCAGCGCCATCTCGCTTGCTGCTGGTTTGCACCGACCCTAGTTTATCGCAACGGCTAGGGCAAGACCTACAGGCGGCGGGCTACGACCCCGTCATTGCCACGTCTGAAAAGGAGTGTCATCTCGCCTGCCATGAGTGGCACCCTGCACTCATTATTATGGATCGCTATGTGGATGGCCTGAGCAACCTAGCCTTGTGTCAGCGGTTGCGGGAGGCGGGGGTGAGCGTGCCCATTGTCCTGCTGATGGAGAGCGATCGCCTCGAGGATCGGATTGCGGTTCTGGAAGCGGGGGCGGACGATTACTTGCTGCTGCCCTATACCCCCAAGGCTTTCTTGCAGATGATCCAACTCTACCTGAAACCGCCTGTGGCGCAAGGGGAGGTGCTGCGGTTCGATAATCTATCCTTAGATTTGCTGACCCGGCGTGCTGAGCGCAATGGCCGCACGATTGACCTCACCATGAAGGAGTACGAGCTTCTGAAGTTTTTAATGGAGCACCCGCGGGAGGTTCTCAGCCGTGAGCAGATTCTCGAAAATGTGTGGGGCTACGACTTTTTGGGGGAGTCTAACGTCATTGAAGTGTATATTCGCTATCTGCGCTTAAAAATTGAACCGGATGGCGAGAAACGGCTGATTCACACTGTGCGAGGGGTGGGGTATGTTCTGCGGGAAGCGTAGTCGCCATTGTTTGGGGGTGGTGCTGCTGAGTGTGAGTTTATTTCTGGGCTGCCAGGCTCTCAGCCAAGGCGATCGCCCCGTCGCCATTACCCAAGGGCTGCCCCAATACCTCCCCATTACAGCCAAAGCAGAAATTCACGGCCAGTGGCTGGAGCTAGAGGTGGCACGCACGCCCGCACAGCAGCGACTGGGGTTGATGTTTCGCTCTGAATTGCCGGCCAATCGCGGGATGCTCTTTCCGGTATCACCACCCCAGGTAGCTAGTTTCTGGATGAAGAATTGTTTAATTGCCCTAGATTTAATTTTTATTCGTGCCGGTCAAGTGGTGGCCATTGCGTCGGAAGCTCCCCCCTGCCAAACCTCAGAGTGCCCCACCTATGAGTCGGGGGTACCGGTGGATTATGTCCTCGAGTTAGCCGCAGGGCGTGCCGCTGAATTGGGACTCACTGTAGGAGATACGGTCAAGATTCAGTATTTGGATACGCCGCCATCCCCCCTGCCAAGGTAGTATCATGGGGGCAATTTCCAAGGAAACCAACGATGAATGGCTTTTGGGATAACGTTTTACGGTATCAGCGCTACTTTGTCACGGTGTTACTGGGGGTGGTGTGGAACCTGGTGGAGCCACTGGTGCCCCTGTTTAAGCGTCCGGCCAGCGCGATCGCCCTTGTGGGACTGCTAATTGGTCTTTTGACCTTTGTGGCCTTGACGCTGCGGGCCATGCTCGGTCTTGCGGCCGTTTGAGCCGTTGCTTATGCTGGCCGCGCCTCTACCCATCAAAGCGCAAATTGATCTGATTCTCCTTAGCCTTGAGGCACTGGCCAAGGTTGGCTCCGGAGAAATCTTGGCCTTGGCGGAAGCGATGGGGTTTGAAGCCTACCTACCGGATCGGGTGGGTTTGTGGCGGTTGCGTCAATCGAGTCCCCTGCGGCGGGGTCGCAGTGGCCGCCGTAAGCTGGATGTGGATGAAGCCCGTGCCCTTGCCCTCATTTGCACTCGCTTAGCCCAGCGCCATCAGCACACCATTCGCACCGCCGTAGAGCACTGGCAACACCAAGCCGAGCGGCAGCAGCCCCCCTACCATGACCCGCTCCTGGGTGATTACCTCGATTCCTTCACCAGTTTATACAGCGAGCGGATGGCGGAGCCGCACCTCACGGGTGAGGAGTTAGCCCAGTTGGGCTTAGACCTACTGGTGGATCTGCTCTTTTACAGTACACCACAAGGGGCGCGCCGCCTTTGGATGACCTTATTAGAGCGGACGGCACCCCCGGCAGAGCCGCCCTTACAATTAATAGCGCCGGAACCTGTGCCGCCCCCTGCCCCTGAACTGCCTACCCTTTTTCCGCACTCGGATGCCTGATGAGTACGACCCTCAGTTACCATCAACCCACCTGTCAACTCGAGGTTGCGGCGGAATTTTTGCCCCTGAGCCAAATGCTGCCGCGATCGCTCCACTTTAACCTTCAGGTGGGTCAACACCTCACCTTGGCGGGCAACGATCGCCAACTCTACTACCTCAAAAGGGTGGTTAACACCTACATCGATACCTTACTCAGCCGCCGCGTCACCCCTGTCATCGTCAGGGAAGCGGGTATTTGCCTGCAATCGCGATCGCCATTGGAACACGAACTCCATTGGCCGGAGCAGACGGCAATTATCCTAAAACTCAGCGAGCTTTACGACCTCGTGACCGTCTTGGATGAGTGGTCTGCCGCCATGCAACCCCTGCCCGAATTGGTGGCCACCTCCCACGCCAAACTGGCACAAATCCCCATTTGGCTCAAGAGTACCGCCGTTGCGGTGGGGCTTCTCGCCGCCTTCAGCCTAGCGCAGCAATGGTTGCCCTCCTCACCCCTAAGTTCAGCCTCCCGCACCGATGAACAGGCCAGCCTACCCCCACTGGCCACGCCCCTACCCTTACCGGAGCCACCGGCAAACCCTGAACTTGCCCCCCTGCCCACGGCACCCGAGCCGCCCGACTCCCCAAGTGCAGCAGAGCTTGTCCCCTTACCGCCGCCACCAGCGATGCCCCCCCCAGCAGCACTGCCCCCCAGTGTGGTCGTTAAACCCGACCCTGTACCAGGGCAATATCAAACACCAGATCAAAATCCAGATCAAAATAATGTCGTGGTTGAGACTCCCCCAAATCGTGCTCCCGCTGGCATCAGTGCTGTACCTGCTGTACCAATTGCCCCCCCCACCAGTAGCCGCGTCTCTGCCACCACCCTGCAGGAAGTGAAAACCTACTTCCAAGATCGCTGGCAGCCCCCCCCCAGTTTAGACACGTCCCTAGAATATCGCTTGGTGATTAATCCCGATGGCACCCTTGCCCAAGCTTTGCCCTTAAACGGCGCAGCGGTACGTTTTATTGATCGCACCCCCATTCCCCTGCGGGAAAGCCCCCTTGCCAGTCCCTTTAGCGGCGATCAGCCCGTCCTGTTGCGGCTAGTGCTCATGCCCTCGGGCAGCGTACAGCTTTTTGACGAAAGCTAGGCTTCTAGGTCACGCGGCTTTTTGCTGCGCCACAGCAGACGAATCGGCGTTCCCTGAAACCCCAGTTGTTTGCGCACTTGGCCTTCGATATAGCGGCGATAGTTTTCCTTAAAGAGCTTGGCATCGTTAACAAAAATAGCGATCGCCGGTGGCTGAGTGGCCACTTGCGTCGCGTAGTAAATTTTGCCCTGGCGGCCTTGCCGGATCGCCGGTGGCGTGTGCCAGCGCACCGCCTCTTGAATCACCTCATTCACCACGGCGGTACTCACGCGGCGGCGGTGTTGCTCCACAGCAGCATCCACAGCCGTAAAAATTTTATCCAGCCGTTGCCCCGTCTTGGCACTAATAAAGAGCGCCTCCGCCCAGTCCAGAAAGTTCAGCCGCCGATAGAGGCGATCGCGGTAGGTATTGATGGTATAGGTATCCTTCTCCACCGCATCCCACTTGTTCATGATCAGCACACAGGCACGGCCTTGATCGGCAATGTGACCCGCCAAACGCTGATCCTGCTCCGTAATCTCCTCAAGGGCATCGAGCACCAGCAGCACCACATCGGCGCGGTGAATGGCCTTAAAGGCGCGATGCACACTAAACATTTCAGGGCCATATTCCACACTGCTCCGCTTGCGAATACCCGCCGTATCAATAAAGCGATAGTGAACACCGTTGCGCTCAACAACCGTATCAATCGTGTCCCGCGTGGTGCCGGAAATCGGACTGACAATGGCGCGATCGCACCCAATCAGGGCATTGAGGAGACTCGACTTCCCCACATTCGGACGACCCGCGATCGCCACTTGGATTTCCGCTGGCTCCGGTGTTGCCGTTTGGACGGGCAAATGGGTAATCAAGGCATCCAGCAGTTCGCCGGTGCCACTGCCGTGGATACTGGAGATGGGGTAGGGTTCTCCTAAGCCCAATGACCAAAACTCCGCCGCCTGCACCTGCCCCATCTGGCGCGACTCACACTTATTCACCGCCACAAGAATGGGTCGTGCCTGTTGGCGTAACCAGTCGGCAATCTCGTAGTCTAAGGCCGTTGGCCCCGCTTGGCCATCCACCACCAAAATCGCCGCCGTGGCTTCCTGTAGCGCCAGTTCCGCCTGTTGACGAATGAGTGGCAAAAAGTCGCTGTCATCGTCAAACACTAACCCGCCCGTATCCACCACCAGAAATTCACGGTCTTGCCAAAACACCGGACGGTAGGTGCGATCGCGAGTCACCCCAGGAGCGTCGTGGACAATGGCATCCCGCTCCCCGGCAAGGCGATTGACAAATGTCGATTTACCCACATTGGGACGACCGAGCACAGCAACAATTGGCAATGACATCTCAACATCTCCAGCGTCAGGAATGGGGGCTGCCACGCACACTGCCCTCCCCTAGGGCAACTATGCCCCCTCCCTACCGGATCAATTCCTGAGCGAGTTGCGCACCAACAGCTACAGTTCAAACTGGTTACCGCGCTTATACTGCTGGTACGCGGCAAAAAACAACCCCGCCAGCGTTACCGGAATTAACCCCAGAACAATCCCACACAGTAATGGCTCAATCATGATGGTTATTTACATGAACTCCATTCCTCACGATACACTAAATTTATCGGGTCTTACGGCCTGACGACAGGGGTGTTCGCCCCTTTAGGTTGTGCATGGGAACTTGGCCACAGCGTCTTCCTGCCCCCTTGATTGATGCCCGTGATCTTAGCGCCAATGCTTTTATCGAACAGGTATGTAGTGTTCCCCATGGCTGAGCGTCCGTTGCTCCAGTTTCTTAAGTTTTTCTTACCGACAACGATCGCCCTGACCGCTATTGTTAGCCCTATTTATCTGGCACAGCGCAAGGATGTCATTGATGACATTCTGCTGCGGGAAGAAACTAAAGTTGAGCGCGGCGGCTTAATTCTCACCAGTCAAATTGAGGCACTGGCCAATGATACCACCACCTTGGCAGTGGCTTACGATCTCGATGAGTTTATCCTGCTCAAGCAGCAGCAGGACAGCCGTTCCCGGCGCGAGGATCAGCTTAACGAAATTGAAGAGGACGTGCATAGTTTTTTGGTCCAAAGGCGCAGCTATGACCGTCTGTATCTCTTTGACCTCAAGGGGAATCTACACCTCAATATTGCCCTGAGCCACAATTTTAGTGGCCGTCTTGGCAAGAACGTCCCCTCTGCCGACCTGCAAGAGCGCTATTGGCCGGTGATTCAGCAGCTACGGCGTAACGAGGTGTTTGTTTCCCCCTTCGACATTGACCTTGCCAACGCCCAGCTCCACCTTGCGCCGACGCCAATTCTGTATCTCGCCGCTCCCGTTTATAGCCGCGATCAGCAGTTAGTGGGGTTTTTAGTGGTGCGGTATCAGGCCAGCGAATTAATCAATATCTTGATTAGGGGATGCCGCGGTGTGTTTGGCAGTTGCCTACTGGCCAATGATCAGGGCTATTGGCTCCTTGGGGAACGCACGAGTTATGAGTGGGGCTTTCGCTACCCGGGGCGACAGCAATGGACCGTTGCGTCCCTGTATCCTGAACTGTGGCAGCAGACTCGCGCCAATAACGCTGGCGTGCTAGTTAGACCCAATGGCGTGTTTGCTTACCGCTTATTCACCCCCCTCAAGGCAAATTATTTGTCCATAGACCCCCTCAACAATACCATTGGCTACCAAAATAGCTACCGCCTCTGGGTCATCAGCCACATCCCGCCATCGATTGTCGATAACATACTCAAACCCATTAATTTACAGTTTTTGGCGCTCTTTGTGGGGGTATGGGCGTTTTCCGGTGTGTTAATTGCCATTATTGTTAGAGACCAGCGTCGCCGCACGAATTTGGCGCACCGCCTTTCCACCAGTGAGGTTCGCTTTCGCACCGTCAGCGAGTTGGCACCCGTAGGCATTTTCACCATGGATGATGCGGGGCAATTGACCTACACCAATAAAGCCCTCCTTGAAATGCTCGGGGTGACGTCGGCCTCGCCCGCTGAGATTATCTGGCAAGATTACCTGCATCCGGAGGATCGGCAGGGGGTGCTTGAGGCATGGCAGCAGGCGATCGCTCAACAGCAGGTGTTTAACCAACAGTTTCGCCTTTTGGCGGGCGAGGATGAGGTGCGCTGGTTAAAGGCTCGCGCCATTCCAATTTTTGAAGACCATCTCCTCACTGGGTTTGTTGGCACCTGGGAAGACATCTCCCAAATGATGCGCCAGCAAGAGCTACTGGAGGCGGCCCGTAATGCGGCTGAGGATGCCAGCCGCGCCAAGAGCGAGTTTTTGGCCACCATGAGCCACGAAATTCGCACCCCCATGAACGCAATCATTGGCCTCACCGGGCTGCTGCTGGATACGCCCCTCAACCCGCAGCAACAGGAGTTTTTGAATACCATTCGCCTCAGTGGCGATGCCCTGCTGACGATTATTAATGATATTCTCGACTTTTCCAAAATTGAGTCGGGCAAGCTGGAACTGGAAGCCTACCCCTTTAACCTGCGCACCTGCGTTGAAGAGGTGTTGGACCTAATGGCCAACCGTGCCCTCGAACGCAAAGTGGAACTCATTGCCCACATTGACCCAGATGTGCCGGTTCACGTGATTGGCGACATGGGACGACTGCGGCAAATTCTCGTTAATTTGCTGAGTAATGGCGTTAAGTTTACCCAAAACGGCAACCTCATTTTGTACGTCAAATCTTTTGGCGGCTCATCCCAGGGCGATCGCTACCCGTTTTTATTCGCGGTTCAGGATACGGGCGTAGGCATTACCCCCCAAGGGGTGGATCGCCTCTTTAAGCCCTTTAGCCAAGTGGATGCCTCGATTACCCGCCATTACGGGGGAACGGGCTTGGGGCTAGCCATCTGTCAGCGGCTGGTGGAGCGGATGGAGGGGCACATCTGGTTAGAAACCAAAAGCCAAGACGGCTCCCTAACCGTCGGCGGCACCCCGCCCCCCCACTACGAATCCATTCCCATTCAGGGCACAGGGTCGGTATTCTACTTTACGGCGCGACTGCTGCTCAACCCCAATGCCGCCAAGATTACTAGCGATGACCCCTCTTGCCTACAGAGCCGCCATATTTTGATTGTGGATGACAATGCCACCAATCGGCGGATTCTGGCACTACAGACCCAAAATTGGCAGATGCTGCCCCAGGTGGCTGAAAGTGGTGCCACGGCTCTAGCGTTGCTGCAAAACCACACCCCCTTTGATGCGGCCATTTTAGACCTGCAAATGCCGGAGATGGATGGGGTCACCCTTGCCAAACAGATTCGGGCGGCCTATCCACACCTACCGCTGATTCTTCTGACCTCCTTGGGGCACTCCCTGACCCCTGACGAAGCACAACTATTTGCAACGCTCATTACTAAACCGGTGAAACAATCCACCCTTTACAATGTCCTCAGTGACTTGTTTAGTGATTGTCCCATCACCACGGCAGCAAAACCCAAACAGTTTTCCACGGCTGCCCTGAAGGCAGATTTGCCCCCCTTGCGCATTTTGGTTGCCGAAGACAACAAAGTGAACCAGATGGTGGCTCTGCGCATCCTTGAAAAACTTGGCTATCGCGGCGATATTGCCGCCAATGGCCTTGAGGTGATCGAGGCGGTGAAGCGCCAACCCTACGACGTTATTTTAATGGACATGCAAATGCCGGAAATGGACGGCGTAACCGCTACCCGCGAAGTGATCCAACTGTTTCAGGAGCGGGCGCAGCCACGACCCCGCATTATTGCCATGACCGCCAATGCGATGGAGAGCGATCGCCAAGCCTGTTTGGATGCGGGGATGGACGACTATGTCAGCAAACCCATCAGCCTTGAAGAACTCATCCGCGCTCTGCGGGAGTGTGCCCCCGCGCCCTCTGGATTAGGGTAGGCCATGACCCGGGTTGTGTGGCAGCAGCAAAGGACAACACCAGCGCCAGCAGACTTTGTGGGTGAGGTGAAGGCGCTGCACCCGGCGGCAGGGCAGTTTACGGCACAACTGCTGTGGCAGCGCGGGATTCGCGAGGTGGCCGCCTTTTTAGATTGGCACCAGTACTGTCCAAGCTCTCCCTTTGACTTTCCAGAAATGTCTGCGGCCATGGCACGGCTACAGCAGGCGATCTCGCAACAGGAGAAAGTGGCCATCTGGGGTGATTTTGATGCCGATGGCGTGACCGCTACCGCGGTTCTATGGGAGGGGCTGCATCCGTTTTTGAGGGAGCACCTCGTCGGCTTTTATATTCCCAACCGATTGCAGGAGGGGCACGGTCTGTCGGCAAAAGGATTAGAACAGCTTGCCCAGCAGGGGGTCTCGTTGATCATCACCTGCGATACGGGCTGCACGAATCACCCAGAAATTGCCCTAGCTCGGGATCTTGGTATAGATGTCATTGTGACTGACCACCATACCCTTGCCCCTGACCCCTTGGGGGCAGTGGCGCTGATTAACCCACGGCAGTTGCCAAGCTCCCATCCCTTCCGTTCCTTATCCGGGGTTGCCGTGGCCTATAAGTTTGTGGAAGCCGTCTATGAAACCTGGCCACAGCAGACCGCACAGCCTCCGGAGTCGCTACTGGACTTGGTAGTGGTTGGCCTCATTGCCGATCTGGTCGAGTTGCGTGCCGAAGCGCGGTATTTGGCCCAGCGGGGGCTAGAGGCGCTCGCCAATACGCGGCGACCCGGGCTAAAGGCGCTCCTAGACAACTGTCAGCGTAAGGGGCAGCAGTTTACAGATATTAGTTTTGGTTTAGCACCGCGCCTGAATGCGGTGAGTCGAGTTGTCGGCCATGTGACACCCCTTATCCATCTACTGACCACCCATGATCCGGCAAAAGCTGAGAAAATTGTCAAAACTGTTGAGGACTCGAATGATAGTCGGCGGCAACTGCAAACGGCGATCGCCAGCGAGGCGCATCAAAAGGTCGCGCAATTGGATCTCTCGACGGCGCGGGTGATTGTGCTCACGGACAACAACTGGGCGGCGGGGGTTCTGGGGATTGTCGCCAATGAGTTAGTCAGCACCTATGGTCGTCCGGCAATTTTGCTGCAAACCGATCCGGCCACGGGCATGGCGGCCGGATCCGCCCGCTCCGAGGGAACGGTGGATCTTTACGAGGCGCTGCGGAGCCAGCAACACCTGTTTGTCCAGTTTGGCGGCCACCCCTACGCGGCGGGAGTGCGCCTGAAAATAACGGATATTCCAGTCCTCGAGGCGGCGCTCAACGATTATCTGCTCCAGCAACAGGGGACGGCGATCGCGCAGCCGTTGGCCATTGATCTAGAGGTCAAACTGGCGGACTTGGGAATGCCCCTCTTCAGGGAACTAAAACTACTGGAGCCGTTTGGGTTGGGCAACCCACAACCGCGGCTATTGGTGCGTCAGGTACACCTGAAAAATCTGAGAGACAACCGCAGTAAACACAACTCGCTGCCCTACACCACCTTCGACTTGGTCGAACCCCAGACGGGAACTTGCTTTCCGGCCACGTGGTGGCAGCATCAGGTGAGCGATTGCCCAACAGCCCGCTGTGATGTGGTACTGGAGTTACAGGAATGGCGAGGCAGGGTCACCGCCAACGTTGTGGCTCTCCAACCGAGTGCCAGCACAATTCTGACGAATGCCCCCATTAAATTGATTGAGGATTTTCGCGATCGCCCGGCGGCGGCTCCCCCGACCGGCGTACGGGTGGATCGGTGCCCCACCTCGGCAGCAGAATGGCAACGCTGGGTGGATCGCGCCCAAGCGCAGCAACAGCCCCTGATTTTGGCCTACAGTACGCCAGCAGAGCCGGATCCCCTGTCCCTGTGGCAGAGCCTTGTCGCCCAGTTTAAGGACGCCAGTCAGCGCCAACATCCCCTACAGCGGCACCAACTTTTAACGACCCTAGCCTTAGATGAGGTGTGCTTCGGGCTAGCGATCGAGGTGTTCAAAACCCTAGGAGTTGAGGTACAGGAGCAAGACCACACCTTGCACTGCCGTTGGCCCCCCCAAACCTGCCCTACCCCAGAGACCACCGCGGCGCTCGAGGGATTTCTGGGGGCGATCGCTGAGCAGCAGTTTCGTTGCCGCTACTTTGCCACGGCTCCTGTGCAGTGCCTAGAAAATTATGCCAAGGGATAAAAGTAGGTTTGGACAAGGTTCTGATAAAAGCCTAACACCCGCTTATCTTTGAAAACGGCGGGTACCCGTGCAAAGGCGGCTCGAGAAATAATGGCGTATTCGGGAATAGCAAACACCGTTGTGTCATTGGTCTGATAGTGCGGCCAAAAGTAGGGAGTGAGATGGGAAAACTTTTGTAAAATTTGCTCGATTTCGGCGGTGGCAACGGCCATGGCTTTATCGGTGGTAGGCGCGCCGTTAAAAAAGATCGGCAAGGGTAATGGGCCACCTTCACGGCGGAAGGTGTGAATCTCACCAAAGATAAAACTGTGAATCACTTGGGCGGCATTATTCAACGAGGATAAATCCGTATGCCGTGTGGGAATGAGTACCACATCACTGGCATAGACGGCGCTCTTGCTTAAAAACAACCACGCGCTGGGGCAGTCCAGCAAAATGTAGTCGTAGCGATCGCGCACCCCTTGTAGTACCTCCCGCAGCCGGGTAATGGCGGGGGTACCGGTCTGCATTGCCTGAATCAGAATACTTTGGAGGTGGGGGGTTGCGGGAATCACATCAAAAATATGAGCCGATTTAATCGAATTGCTACTGCGCAGCCGCAAATCAAAGGGGCGAATGGCGGCGCTGATGGGTAGGCTTGGGTCTTGCAGGCAACTGGCTAGGGTCGTGGCGGTTGGCGCAATCTCGAGGGAGCGGCTGAGATCCCCTTGGGGGTCGCAGTCCACCAGTAGAACCGCTTGATCGGCAACGGCAAGGGTGGCACCCAAGTTAATGGTGGTCGTTGTTTTTCCCACGCCGCCTTTATGGTTATAGATACACACGGTAGTGCAGCGCGGTGGACATTCAAGGCAAGCGCGCAGTTCTTGAACGATGGCTTCGAGGCGATCGCCACTGATCTCAAAATTGGGGGTAGCGGGATAGACCAGATGCCCATGGCGCTGAAACAGTTGCAAATGGCGAGCATTGGTGATCAGACCCCACCTAGTGGGGCGGCAGTGTTCCCCCGCCAACAGTTGGCGCAGTTGACTCAAGGCGCGGGCTTGATGGGCCGAGCCATCCTCAAGGCTGAGGGTCACAGTTTGAGTGGGGGTATTGCGGGAACGGCGGGCAGGTGCCTTCAGTTCCACAATTAGATCGGGGTGCAGCCGCTCTTGGGCAAAGGGGGGGCGATCCTTGGTCGGAAAGCGCGCCGCAACATCAGCAATGCCGCTGCCGGTGTCAAAGGAGGAGAGGCGATCGCTCTCGCCAAACCCAAGGAGCGTTAGCAGGGGGAGAATAAAGTGATGGTCAATAACCGCTTCCCGGGTTTCATCACTAGTAATTTGCTGCCATTGGGATCGCAAACGGGAAATATCCACAGGTTTCTCGGACGCCTGATCAACGTTGACAACCAGGGGGCCGCCCCGCTGGCGGGTGTGGCCCATTGCCGCCCACGGCGGAGGGCGAGCAGAAACGCGCCAAGTGGGTGGCTTGTAAACGATACCATCGCTGGAGTCGCTCAAGCTCCTCGGCAATGCTGAGGGTCGGGGCGAAGCCATCACAACCATAGCCAAGGTGACGCAAAACAGCAACGAGGGTGCAAGGGGCAATCCAGTAGGTTTGGCTGAGGGCTAAAAGATTGAGGGTGGCGGTACCGTTGACCGCCGCTGCGACGGTAGCCACTAGATCCGATTCAGTAGGCAGGGGGGGGGCGGCAGACCCCACATAGACGATCGTGGGCTGGGCGATCGCCAGTAGCCAGCGCAGGTGGGTCCACGAGGGGGGCAGCGACCAGAGGATAAGCTGCTGACAACGGCGGTGGGGGCGATCGTAGTCAATCGTGGCCGCTGTGGTGCTAGGGACAATGTGGGGGCGATTGTAGCCGTAGAGTAGAACCCTCCCCTGAAGTCGCGACGGCCAATCTACCCCTAGGGGCTGCCAGCGGGGAATGGGGTGGGGGGGCGGCTCAGGACACGACCACGCCAAGGGTGCCGGGCGGCTAGGTTGGATGCCCTGTAGCTCTAGCTCTAAGGTGGTTTGTCCCTGCCACGTATGGGCAACAAGCGTATAGGCAATATCGACCTCGGCGGGCAGCGGTGCCCCCGACCAACGCCATACCTTTGCCGTAACGGGTGGGCTGTTGTCTTGCTGTAAGATGAGCTTCAGGTGATTGCCCTCTTTCCCCATGGGCGATTGGCTCAGCACCCGCACGCCACGACTGCAAAAAACGGGCTGAGGATTCTGGGTGCCAAAGGGTTGCAAGCGCTCCACCTGCTCATAAAAGTGCCACGTGAGTTGCTCAAAACCAATTTCGGCATCAATCTGGACAAGCGGGCGTAGGTGTTCTGGCCGCAGGCAGGCTTGGGCAAATTGCCGCAGGCGATCGCGCCACAGGTCCAGATGCTCAGCCCGCAACGTGAACCCACCCGCCGCATGGTGGCCGCCATACTTCAGCAGCAGGGATTGGGTGGCCTCTAGCGCCGCAAAGACGTTGAACTCAGGAATCCCACGGGCAGAGCCGCGAATGGTCGTCTCATTTTCGTAGGTGCCAATGAAGACGGGAATGCCGTAGCGTTCCACTAAGCGCGAGGCCACAATGCCAATGACCCCATGGTGCCAATCAGGTTGCACCATCACCAGCACCCACTCCGCCACCAGCTCAAAGCCTTGGGCCTCCAACTGGGCGATCGCCGCCGCTTCAATAGCCGCACACAACTCTTGCCGCCGGCGGTTGGTCTCTTCGCAGATTGCGGCTAAGGCGGCTGCCCTATTGGCATCCTCTGTTGTCAGTAACTCAATTACCACCTGCGGATCGCCAATGCGTCCCATTGCATTAATGCGAGGGCCGAGGCGGAAACCAACGGCACTGGGCTTGAGAGCCGTATGGGTCTGGGGCACGCTATTAGAAACCTGCATGAGCGCCCTCACCCCCACCAAAGACGAGGTCGGCAAGGTCTGTAACCCCTGCTTGACCCAGCGGCGATTCACCCCCGTCAGGGGTGCCAAGTCAGCAATGGTGCCCAAGGTACACAACTCCCGCAGGGGACGTACCAGCCCACTGACGTTTCCTAACCGTTGGGCTAGGGATAGGGCAAGGGTGTAGGCCATACCCACCCCAGCTAGGGTGTGGTAGGGGGAGTCGGCAGCCACCAGCTTCGGGTTAAGAATGGCATGGGCGGGCGGCAGTTGAGGCGGGATGTCGTGGTGATCCGTCACAATGACAATTAAGCCCAGTTCCCGCGCTTTGGCAATGGGCTGCACGGCGGCAATACCGTTATCCACTGTCAGAATGACCTTCACCCCCTGTTGATGGCACTCGTCAACAATGCGCTCATTGATGCCGTAGCCTTCGTGCATCCGTGAGGGAATATCATAGTCAACCAGACCCCCCAGATGGCGTAGTGCTCGCAACAAAAGCGCCGTACTGGTCATGCCATCCGCATCATAATCACCGCAGATGGTTATCTTTTCAGCGCGGGCGATCGCTTGGCGCAATAATTCCACCGCTAAGGCCAAATCTGGAAACACCGTACTCGGGGGTGGTAGATCAAGGGTTTCCGGCTCTAAAAACCCTTTCACCGCTGCTGGGGTTGTCAGGCCGCGGCGCATATAAATCTCCGCAAGGGGGCGATCGCACCCCAACGCACGCCTTAACGCCTCGCATTGTGCAGAGTCAACTGGCGGTAGCTGCCAACGCTGCGGGGGAAGAGCCATAGGTATTAGACAAGGGATATGTCTATACCTTATCGAAGAACGAGAGCTTCACCAGATAGGCGACAATTGCCCCCACCAAGGCAACAATAAAACCCCACAGACGCGAATCCACCACTTTTTGGCGATCGCTCAGGTCAGAAAATTTTTCATCTAAGGTCTGAATTTCCGTTGTCAACTCGGTGCGCACAGACTGAATTTCGGTCTTTAACTCGGTGCGCACAGACTGAATTTCGGTTTTTAGTTCTGTACGCACAGACTGAATTTCGGTCTTTAACTCCGTTCGTACAGACTGAATCTCGGTTTTTAGCTCCGTACGAACAGCGTTCAACTTCTCCTCGACCTTGTTAAACTTCTCCTCAACCGTGTTGAACTTCTCGTTCGTCGTGGCAATATGGATGTCGAGCTTTTTATCCATGGACTGAATTTCAGCCCGCATGGCTCGCACTTCCGCCAGCACCAAACTCAGTTCCGACTGGGTCGCTGCCTCACTCATCATTTACACTCTAGATAGCAAGATACTCTAATCCTATAATCGGCAACGCCACACTTGCTTCCTCAGCCCTAGCCACCCAAATATCGGCTGATCCGTTGCAAATTACCACGCTGTCAGCAGCCCAGAAGATGCCTCTATCATGGGCACAAACGATTATGGCTGTTATGGATTGTCTATGGATTGTCTTGGCGCAGGTTCTGCAAGATTGGGTTACGCTGGGTGGGTAATTGATTATCGTGAGCCGTGCGGTACGCCCAAAAAACATAGCCCGCCAGCAGTAGGTTTAAGGCCACAACCAAGACTAATTTGACGCTGCTAATAGGACGCAGTTGTGGGGTTTTAGTGTGCCTCTCGTGACTGGAGAATTGAACGGTCATGGCTGCTCTCGCGAATGCTACAGTCCCAGAGCCTGCCATTACATTATTAGTAACAGTTGTTAAATTTTAGGCCATAAAATAATGGCAGCATTCCGGTTGCCCCTACTATAGATCGCCCCCCTAAAGCCACCAAGTTTCTGACATATTTTTTAATGGATCGGCAATAAAAGTAAATATCCCCTAAAGCCATCCGCCCCCAAGTGCGGACTCAGGGGCGGTCTGGTGGTCATAGTTGAGTAAGCTGGCTAGGAGGGTCTTGCACCCTAGCACTGAGGTTAAGAAGACGGCTCCTAGGCTACAGCCGTTGTCCTCCAAAACGACGACCCAAGCGTTTACTACTATCTGCCATGGGCATCACCTCCATTTCCCTGAACGGTACGGTTGCAAAACAACTGCTCTTAAGATAGCACAGCTACCCTGAATGCTGGCAAGCACTGGGCAAGATGAGCATGGCATCACCAAAGGAGTAAAAGCGATACTGCTGGTGAATGGCGTGCGCATAAAGCTGCAGCAGGCGATCGCGCCCAATAAAGGCACTGACGAGCATCATTAAGCTGGAGCGGGGCAGATGAAAGTTGGTAATAAACCCCTGCACAAGTTTTGGCCGATAGCCCGGATAAATGTAGAGGTCACTTTTGCCGCGAAAGGGCTGAAGTTGACCGGATTGGGCGGCAGTTTCTAGGGAGCGAATGACGGTGGTGCCCACCGCAATAATACGCCCCCCCGCCCGCTGGGCGGCATTAATTTTCGCTACCGTGTCGGCAGGAACCTCAATCCATTCTGCGTGGAGGTGGTGCTGGCGAATGTCTTGGGCTTCTACGGGACGGAAGGTGCCAATGCCCACATGGAGGGTAATAAAGCAGTGCTCAATGCCACAATGGGCTAATTTGCTCAGCAGTTCTGGCGTAAAGTGCAGTCCGGCGGTGGGGGCGGCTACGGCGCCCGGCCGTTGGGCATAGACGGTCTGGTACTGTTGGGCATCGGTGATGGGGGTTTGGATGTAGGGGGGCAGCGGAATTTCCCCGAGTTGGTCAAGGTAAGGCCACAGGCGATCGCCCGGCGGTAAGTCAAATTCAATCACCCGTCCGCGGGTGGCCGGATCAATGGCCTGGACGGTGGCCTGTAGGGAACCAAACTGAATGACGGCTCCTGGGCGGAGTTTGCGACCGGGCTTGACTAAGGCCAACCACTGGCGATCGCTGAGTTCTTCGAGCAAAAAGACTTCGACGCTGCGGCTTGACTCCCCCACCTTCTGCCCCATGAGGCGAGCCGGAATAACCCGGGTGTCATTGAGTACCAGTACATCGTGTGGCTGCAATAGCTGTGGTAGCTCATAAAAGTGGCGATCGCTGGCGGTTTCACGCTCTACCACCAGCAGACGGGCGCGATCGCGAGGATTAACAGGCTGCTGGGCAATGCGCTCTGGTGGCAAATGGTAATCGTAGGCATCTAGGGAAAAGTCATTCATCCGCATCTCTACAGCAAGGGGGTAGCTAGTCCGTTAGCAGTGGCGTGGGGGAGGGTTCACCCTCTAGCATCTGGGGGCGTTTAAGACTCAAGACCGCCAGCAAAGATAACCCCGCCGCAATGAAGGCCACCAGCAGTAACAGCAACTGCCACTGCTGCCGCGTTGCCGTAGGTCGGCGGACAGGTTCGCGAGCTGCAGGAGGCGGCAGAACCGTTTCCGCCACCGAAGAGACGGTGACCTCCAGATCATCACTGGGGGGGTCAGTATAGGTCATGGTAATATCGGTGACCTCTGGCAGTTCGCCGCTACAGACCATGTCGCTATAGTCAGGCTCTAGGTCGCCATTGGCACCTCGAATGTGGCAGTGGATCAGGGCAACGGTGACATTGTCGTGGCCATTGGCGGTATTAGCTAGCTCAATCAGGCGATCGCCCGCCTCCTCCAGTGACATGTCTCCTTGCAGCACCGGCAGTAGATAGCGGTTCCAGTAGGTTTCCACCCGATTAAAATCGCTCAGGCCATCGGAGCACAGCAGCAGAATACCTTCTTCATCCAGTAAAAAGCGCTCCACCGTCGGGTAAAGGTGATGGGAGGGTGCCATGCCAAGGGCTTGCACAAGGGAACCGCCGTAGGGATGCTCGAGGGCTTGGTGGTACGTACTCATGCCTAGGCGAACATCCCGACTGGCCACATCGTCATCGAGGGTTAACTGATAACAGCCCCAGCGGTTAATCCAGTAGGCGCGACTATCGCCAATGTGGGCGAGGTATAAATTAGCCTGCTCAATTAGGGCACCCACAAGGGTTGTTCCCATCCGTTGTCGCTCGTGGCGCTGCTCGGAATCATTGCGGGCGCTGATGGCATCGTTGGTGCGCTGGATAGCCTTTTGAATGGCCTGCTGCACGTCTGCCGGATCGGTGTCCACCAGATTCAGGGGGTCGAGCGCCTCCACCAAAATTGAGACGGCCAAGCCAGAGGCCACATCTCCCCCTTCGTGCCCCCCAACGCCATCACAAACCAAAGCAAGAATGCGAGACTCCTGCTTGCGGGCGGTGCCATCCACAGGATAGCAGCTATCCTCATTGCGGCTGCGGCTCGGCCCTTGATCTGAACGGGTCACAATATCGTAGTGGTAGTCGTACTCTAGGTCACTCAGGGCCTGCTGGAATAGGGTTTCAAGGGTGAACTGCACCGATTCAGCGGTAATCGCCTGACTCTGCTGCATTTGCTCGCATAGCATCCGAAAGGCATGGTCAAAACGGTCGTCCTGATCGCCAAAGCTAAAGTGGTTCTGCCAAAACTCACCGAGCATGGCAAGGGTGGGGTCGGCCCCCACCTGAAGTTGCAGCAGGCGCACGAGGGAGCCTTCTGCCCGTAGTAGTTGTGGGTTCAGGAGGGTAGCAGCCACATTCTCTTCCAACAGCACCGGCCACAGGGAGATGATTTGCCATAGCCAGCTAAAGCGCCGCACTAGCCCTGCCTTATGCCAAATACTGGTGAGGGGCGCAGCATGGGTTAAGCCAGCCGTTCCTTGGGCACCCTCAATATCAATGCAGCTGACGGGGGCGTGCTCCAGGAGCAGGAGTTCCCCCTCTGGCAAGGCCAGTGCCCCAAAAAGTTCGGGAACGTGGGGCCGCTTAGGAAAGAGTTTAAGGTAGGGGCGGTACAGTTGGGCGGCGTTATCGATGCCGGGGGCAGGCTCACTCGGGAACAGGTCAAGTAATAGGTGTTTGCCCTGCACAAGGTAGCGATCGCTCAGGATTGAGCCAACCGCATAACCATCTAAACTCGATCCAATCGCCCACAGATAACGCTTTAGCAGCGGCACATGGCAATGGCTACAGGCTAACTTGTCAATGGGGTTAGCCGTGCCACACTCGGGACAGGTGAGGGTCACTAGGGGCTGATTCATGGAACTTTGTGGCCTCAAAATAGCGAATGAGGAAAGAGATCAGGCACCACTGCTGAAGTCTCTAGAAGCTATATGGTCTATCGTAGCCCGTTGCCCCCAACCACCGCGCAATCTCAGGCAAATCTGGCCTAGGGGATAGGCGGGGGAACGCTCTTACGCAGCACTAAGCAATTCCCCCCCGCATCAACTGGGGTATAGCTCAACTCATCAACAATGGTTGCCAGCAGCCGCAGCCCCCGCCCCCCTTCCGCGTCAACCGCAATTTGAGCCGGTAAGCGACGCAAGTGACTCAGCAGGTCAAAGCCTGGCCCTTGGTCCCATATCTTCAACTCAATCATTGTCTCCGCTAGGGATAGCTCTACCCGAATCGGGGTCTCCTTGGGGCGATCGCGATGGGCATGGCGCACGGCATTAGTAAACCCTTCCGCCAAGGCCAGTTCCAGCTTTAGCCATTCCTCGAGGGGCAGCAGCGGCGGTCGATAGCGGTTGAACCACTCTAGGAGCACCTCAAGCTGGTTCAAGTCGCTCCCGAGGGTCAGGGAAACATGGGTAGAAGTTGCCATAGGGATCAGTGTAGCGAATCCTTGCGGGGCTGCCGCCAACCCTTAAGCCATCGCCAGCGTGGCGGTTGACACACGCCCGTAGGAAAAAAGCGCGTGCCCAGCACAATTAGCAGACCGTAGAGGATCATTCGCCCATCCCGCAAAAAGGCAGTAACGACCATCGGCAGTTGGGGCTGATCCGCTAAGCCGCGCAGCAGTTCCGGTAAGGCCGTAAAGATCAAGCCCCCCACCACCGCCCCGACAAAGGTGCGATTGCCACCAATGAGTACCGCCGTCAGAGTAATAATACCTGTGTCGAAGGTGCCTTGGCGAGGGTTCCACGTATTCAACAAATGAGCCGCTAACACTCCCGTCACCCCGGCCAGTACCGCCCCTAGGGTAAACCCCAACACTTTGTAGCGCGTGGCATCAATACCCAAGGTTGTAGCCACTAACTCATCGGCGCGAATAGCTTGCATGGCACGACCGGCGCGGGTATGTTCAAGACGGCCAATGGCGATCGCCACCAGCAGTAACAGGGGCAGCGTCAACCACAGGTAGCCCAAAGGTTCCCGAAACGGCTGCGGTACACCAAAAATGCCAATGGCCCCGCCGGTTATCTCTAGGTTCAACGCCAGCACCCGCAATACCTCCACCAAGGCAATGGTTGCAATGGCAAAATAAATTCCCCGTAGGCGCAACACCGGCCATCCTAACCCCCAGCCCAGCAGCCCACACACCACTGCTGCTAGAACCATCTCCACCGCAAGGCACCAGAGGGGATAAGGGGTCGAAGCAGGAAACACCTGAGTCGAAAGAATTGCCCCGATATAGCCCCCGATGGCATAGAAGCCCGGACTCGCCAGCGACAGTTGACCACTCATTAAGGGCAAGTACAGGGACAACGCCAGTAATGCGCCCAGCGTCATCGACACCATTAAAAAGCCGTAGGTACTCAACCAGTTCATCATGGTGCTCATCCTAAGGGGGGGAATGATGGTGGGCAAACCTGACTATGTTGCGGTGGCAGCATTTGCCAAGCAGTCACTGACGGCAGCGGCGGCCAATTCGCCAGTGCGCACAGCACCATCAAAAAAACCCGGCCAGCGATCGGCCATTTCCGTACCCGCCCAATAGATCCGTCCGACTGGGGTTGCGATAGCGTGACCAAAACTGGTCCACACCCCCGGCGGCATAAACGCGGCATAGCCGCCGCCAATCCATGGATTACTGGGCCAGTCCGCTTCATCATAGGTCACCGGCACGAGCGCCTCAGGCCCAAAATAAGTGGCTAGGTCAGACAACACCGCCGCTCGGCGATCAGCCGCACTCTTTGATCGCCACGCCCCATAGCGATCGCCCACCACAAAGGCGGCAATGACCCCAACCCCCGTCTCCGGGTCAGAGCTATCCGCGCACAATTCAACCCACTGACAATTCCCCACACCAATACCCGCCAACCCCTGCTCTCGCCAGAAGGGCCGATGGTAAGAGACCAACACCTTAGCACAGCAACCCATGGGCATCCGCTGGGTAAGCTGTGCCCGCTCAGGAGGCATCGGTGGGTCATACATAATCCGACCCGCCAAATGGGGCGGCATTGCAACCACCCCATACTGCGCCGCATACCGACCCTTGGTGGTTTCAACCTCAATTCCGGTGGCATCCTGTGCAATTCGCAACACCGGTTCTCCCAAACGAATCTGTCCCGCTAATTCAGCCGCAATGCGGGCAGGAATCTGTCCTGCGCCCCCCTGAAGTAGCTCAGCTTCTGGAAACTCAGATTGCGGTGCACAATTTTGCCCCCAAAGAACGTGCAAAAGGGACACCTGATGGGGTTCTGCCGGACCTAGATGCCCAACACTACGAGCCATGTAGGAAAAATACCAGTTACCAAACTCGGTCTGGGTATTTTCGGCAATCCAAGTCGCAAAGGTTTGGCTATCGAGCTGGCAATTCTGCGGATTGCGGCGCGGATGTCCGGGGGGTAGAGCCTTGGAAAGGGACTCAAACCGCTGCCACGCCGTGACAACATCATGCCATTCGTCCTCAGTTACCGCAGGCGGTTCACCTTCAGCAAAGCCTTGAAAAAAACCATTAAACTCGCAGCGCCTGCCATCAAACATCAGTACCTTCTTACCTTGGGAAGGCGAGGGAAAGCGACGAATCCCGTATTCATCCAGTAACGCCAAAAACCGATCCTGAGTCGGCCCAACCCATTGCCCCCCCCTATCAATCCACTGCCCTGAGGGTAACCGCTCTCCAACCATTCGGCCTCCCAAGTAATCTTGAGCCTCGAGGACAAGAACCCAATAACCCGCCCGACGCAGGTTGCGGGCAGCAACTAGCCCAGACAATCCCCCACCAACAACGATACAGTCGTAGATAACAGAGCATTGCTCACTGGCTTTGGCCATACTTAATAAATTCAATGCAAGAACTATGTATGCAAGGATACTCTCATTCTGGTTTGACGAGATTGACCCCAAGCAGTGGTGGTCTGCTGAACCGAGCTTGGATCAACTCATCCGTGAGCGGTTTTTACCCCTGATCGAGCAAGCATCTGCCGCTGAATTGTACCCATGGCGAACGACAGCAGCAGGTCGCCTTGCTGAAATTATTGTATTAGATCAATTTTCCCGTAATGCCTATCGCAATACTCCTCAAGCCTTTGCCCAAGATGGCATGGCACTAGTACTTGCCCAAGAAGCCGTTGCCGCAGGTGCCCTGAACCGCCTGAATCCCCTACAGCGTAGCGTGCTATTGTTACCCTACATGCACAGTGAATCCCGCTCCATACACACCCAAGCAGAAAAACTCTACCAAGAGTTTGCTCCTGCGGAAAATTATGATTTTGAACTGCGCCACAAGGCCATTATCGATCGCTTTGGTCGCTATCCCCATCGAAATGCCATTCTTGGCCGTTCTTCGACCGCCGCAGAGCTAGAGTTTCTTCAGCAGCCCAATTCCAGTTTTTAGGTGAAATTACTATAGCTGTTGCCTAGTAAGCTCATGCTAGGCTGAACAGAGGGTGCTAACACGGCAGCCAACCTCTAGTCTTCTCGATCATGAAGGAACAATGCGTATTCTTGTTACCGGTGGAGCAGGGTTTATCGGTTCCCATCTTGTGGATCGGCTGATGGAAGCAGGCCACGAGGTCATTTGTTTAGATAACTATTTTACCGGCACGAAGCGCAATGTCCTGCGCTGGATCGGTCACCCCAACTTTGAGCTCATCCGCCATGATGTGACCGACCCAATTCGGCTGGAGGTGGATCAGATCTATCATTTAGCCTGCCCGGCCTCGCCGGTACACTACCAGTACAATCCGGTCAAAACTATTAAAACTAATGTCATGGGCACATTGCACATGCTGGGGTTGGCCAAGCGGGTTAAGGCGCGGTTCCTGTTGGCCTCCACCTCAGAAGTCTATGGTGATCCACTGGTGCACCCCCAAACTGAATCCTACTGGGGCAATGTTAATCCCATCGGCATTCGCTCTTGCTACGATGAGGGCAAGCGGGTAGCCGAAACCTTAACCTTTGATTACCACCGTCAAAATAACGTCGAGGTGCGGGTGGCACGAATTTTTAATACCTACGGCCCGAAAATGCAGATTAATGATGGCCGTGTGGTCAGTAATTTTATTGTCCAAGCGTTGCAGGGCATTCCCCTGACGGTCTATGGAGATGGCTCCCAGACCCGCAGCTTTTGTTACGTCAGCGACTTAGTGGAGGGGCTGATTCGGTTGATGAATGGCGAGCACACCGGCCCAGTGAACTTGGGTAATCCCGGTGAATATACGGTGCTGCAATTGGCGCAAACCATTCAGGCCATGATTAACCCCAGTGCCGAGATTCAGTTTAAGCCCCTGCCGAGTGATGACCCCCAACGGCGACAGCCCGATATTACGGTGGCGCGAACGGTGCTGAACTGGCAGCCCACGGTGCCCCTATTAGAGGGGTTGCGCCGTACCATTCCCGACTTTGCCGAGCGCTTGGGAGTGAGCTATACCCCTATGATGGTGGAAGTTTAAGGGAGACGACGACGATGCGGGTGTGTGTCATTGGAACAGGCTATGTGGGTCTGGTCACAGGCGTGTGTCTGGCCCATATTGGCCATGACGTGATGTGCATTGACAACAACACGGATAAGGTAAAGCTGATGCAACAGGGTGAGTCTCCCATTTATGAGCCGGGGTTAACGGAACTGTTACGGGGCTGTATTGCCAGCGATCGCATCCACTTTAGTAGCGATTTGGGGGCAGGGGTGGATTTTGGCGAGGTGCTGTTTATTGCCGTGGGCACCCCCTCCCTACCCAACGGTGAAACCGATACCCGCTATGTCGAAGCGGTGGCGCGGGGCATTGGCGCTCACCTGAACTTAGGCTACAAGGTCATTGTCAATAAATCGACGGTGCCCATTGGTTCCGGTGACTGGGTACGCATGATTATCCTCGATGGCGTGGTCGAGCGGGAGCCGGAACTGGCGGATGCCATCAAAGCGGGAGCCACCCATCCACCCCTAGATTTTGATGTGGTGAGCAACCCGGAATTTTTGCGGGAAGGCTCGGCGGTTTACGATACGTTTAATCCGGATCGCATTGTGCTCGGGGGCAGTAGCCGCAAAGCCCTTGGGATCATGCAGGAACTCTACGCCCCGATTATTGATCGCAAGTACGCTGCCGACCCCAGTTTGCCGCCCGTCCCCGTCCTAGTGACAGATTTAAGTTCGGCGGAAATGATTAAGTACGCCGCCAATGCTTTTCTGGCTACCAAAATTAGTTTTATTAATGAAATTGCCAACATTTGCGATCGCGTCGGTGCGGATGTGGTGCAAGTGGCCAAGGGAATTGGGCTGGACTCGCGCATTGGCGAAAAGTTTTTACAGGCAGGCTTGGGCTGGGGCGGCTCCTGTTTTCCGAAGGATGTATCTGCCTTAATCCACACCGCTGATGACTACGGTTACGATGCCCAACTCCTCAAAGCGGCCGTACAGGTCAACCGACGGCAACGGATTCTGGTGATTGAAAAACTGCAACAGGTGCTCAAAATTCTGAAGGGCAAAACCATCGGCCTGCTGGGGCTAACCTTTAAGCCCAACACCGATGATCTGCGGGATGCCCCCGCCCTGAACCTGATTGAGGAACTCAATCGCTTAGGGGCAAAGGTGAAAGCTTATGATCCCCTTGTCTCGCAAACGGGGATGCGCTCAGGGTTATCCAACGTCATTGTGGAAACGGATTTGCGCCACTTGGCCGATGGCTGCGATGCGTTGGTGCTGGTGACCGACTGGCCGCAGTTCCGCGAGGTGGACTACAGCGAAATTGCCAAGGTGATGCACCAGCCCGTCATTGTCGATGGCCGGAATTTCCTTGATCGCAAATCGCTAGAGGCGCTGGGTTTTCGTTACGTGGGAATCGGTCACTAGAGCCCAATGACGGTGCCATCGTTCATCTATGAAACCCCCTACTGGCAGGAAGGGAAGATGCGGGTGGTGGGGGTCGATGAAGTGGGGCGGGGGTGCCTCGCAGGGCCGGTGGTGGCCGCCGCGGTGATTATGCCCGCCAACGGTGCTCCTATTGAGGGGGTGCGCGACTCGAAGCAGTTAAGCCCGCGGCAGCGGCTACATCTTTTTGGCCTGATTCAGCAGCAGGCGATCGCTATCGGGGTGGGGGTCGCCAGTGTGGCGGAAATTGATCAGGTGAATATTTTGCAGGCCACGTACCGCGCCATGATCCGTGCCCTTGGGCAGGTGGCACCGTGGGATCAGGCGCTCATTGACGGGAAACTTACCAAAACAGCCCCCTTTGAGCGGGCGATGGCGATTGTCGGGGGCGATCGCTGCTGTTACAGTATTGCCTGCGCCTCCATTGTTGCCAAGGTGCGGCGCGATCGCTTTATGGTGCGGCTGAGTCGTCGCTATCCGGCCTACGGCTGGGAACGGAATGTGGGCTACGGCACCCCTGAGCATCGCCGTGCCCTTGCTCATCACGGTTTAACCCCATGGCATCGGCGCTCATTTCTGAAGTCCTACGGGGAGCAGACACCGTTTCTCCCCTTCGCCTGAGGGTGCCCCATGCTGCTGACGCAAAACCTGAATGTCTTTTGGGCCAGTCTGCTCTTTGAAACCCTGCATTGCCTAGGATTGCAAACGGTCGTGGTCTGCCCCGGGTCGCGATCGGGGCCTTTGGCCGTGGCGTCTGCCGCCCATCCCGACCTAGAGGCGATCCCAATTTTGGATGAGCGATCGGCGGCTTTTTTTGCCCTTGGCCTAGCGCAGCAGCAGGGGAACGCCGTTGCCTTGGTGTGCACCTCGGGCACCGCTGCCGCCAACGTTTACCCGGCCATCATTGAGGCCAGCCTGAGTCACCTCCCCTTGATGGTGCTCACTGCCGATCGGCCACCGGAATTGCGAGCCTGCCAAGCAGGGCAAACCATTGATCAGGTACATCTCTATGGCCGCTACGTGCGGGAGTTTCGGGAGCTACGCCTGCCGGATCTGGCGCTGCTGAACTACCTGCGCCAAACCCTCAGCCACTGTTGGCACCGCTGCCACTGGCCGGATCCGGGGCCTGTCCACCTGAACCTTCCCTTTGGGGAGCCTCTCGCCCCAGTGGTGGATGCCACGTTTATTGCTCCTAACCTGCAAGAGCAGGACTTTTCGCGGTTGCTGCGCCCCCCTGCGCCCATCCTTACCACCCCCACCCTACCCTGGTCCGAGTGGCAAAACCAACCCCGTGGTCTCATTATTGCCGGTCCGAGTCATACAGCCCATCCCCACGCCTATGGGGCAGCGATCGCCCGCCTGAGTGCCTACCTGCACTGGCCGATTCTGGCGGATGCCCTCTCCCCCCTGCGGCACTGCGGTTGCCCCCACGTGATTGCCCATTATGATTTATTGCTGCGATCGCCCCAGATCCAAGCCGCCCTGCGACCCAAAATTGTTCTCCAACTGGGGCCGCTACCCACCAGCAAGCCCCTGCGGGAATGGTTGCAGCAGAGTGATCCGCTGATCTGGTGCCTCGATGCGGTGGCCGATAACAATAATCCCCTCCACGGACGCAGTGTCACCTTAGCCATCGATCCGGCCATGGTGGTTACCCCCGCCGATCCGGTGTCTGTGCCTACGTCCTACCTAGAGCAGTGGCGCTCCCTCGATAACGAGGTGGCTCAGGCGTTAGCCATGACCCTTGACCCGATTGACTGGCGCTGCGATGCCAAGCTGGTGCACCGCCTCAGCCAGTGGCTACCCGCGGATACCGCCGTTTTTGTGGCCAGTAGTATGCCGGTGCGGGATGTGGAAAGTGTATGGCCAAGGAGCGATCGCCGCTATCGCTTTTACTTTAATCGGGGTGCCAACGGGATTGATGGCACCCTATCGAGCGCCTTGGGGTCTGCCCACCGCGGCCAGCCCACGGTTCTGCTGACAGGGGATCTAGCCTGTTTGCACGACACCAATGGCTGGCTCATTACCCCCGAATTCCACGGCTCACTGCTGGTGTTGCTCACTAACAACCACGGGGGAGGCATTTTTGAGCACTTACCTATCCAAGGGTTTGAACCGCCCTTTGAGCGCTTTTTTGCCACCCCTCAAATGGTCAGCTTTGATTCACTGGCTGCTGCCTATGACCTGCCCTATTACGCCCTTGAGGACTGGTCAGAGCTAGAGCAGCACCTGAGCGCGCTAGGAAAATTTAAGGTGCGTCTGGTTGAATTTAGGAGCGATCGCCACCGCAATGCCCAATGGCGGCAAGGGGTGCTGGCACGGCTGAGCCTGAACCTAACGGTACCCCCGTCAGACTAAAGGCGCGGGCTTCGGTAATTTGCACCGGCACCAACTGTCCCCGCAGGGTCTCGATGTCCCCGGGTAAATAGGTGAGGCGGTTGCCATCGGTCCGGCCATAGACTTGGCGCTCATCCTTCGGGTTGACCCCTTCCACCAGCACCACTTCTGTACGGCCGAGGTAGCGCTGGGAGCGTTCCGCCGCGATCGTTGCCACAAGGTGATTTAACCGTTGCAGCCAATCTTCTTTCTCCGCCTCTGGGACTTGGTTAGGCCATGTGGCGGCTGGCGTATTCGGTCGGGGCGAGTAGGCGGCGGTATTTAACTGATCAAAGCCAACGGTCGCGACCAGATCCAGTGTTTGCTGGAACTGTGCCTCGGTCTCCCCCGGAAACCCGACAATGGCATCGGCACTGATGGCGGCATCGGGCATATAGTGGCGAATAGTCTCGATAATGTGCAGATAGCGCTGCCGCGTGTAGCCCCGCGCCATGGCCTTGAGGATGTCGTTGTCCCCCGACTGAAAGGGAATATGAAAATGCTTGCACACCTTGGGCAACTCGGCACAGGCACGGATTAACCGCTCGGTAAAGTAGCGGGGATGACTGGTGGCAAAACGAATCCGCTCAATGCCCGGCACATCGTGCAGGTAGTAGAGCAAATCGGTGAAGGTGTGCTGACGGCGACCCTCGGGTGTAATCCCCGGCAAATCACGACCGTAGGCATCAATATTTTGGCCTAGGAGGGTGACTTCCCGATACCCTTGCGCTGCCAGTTCTTCGATTTCTGCCCGAATGGCGGCGGGTGGGCGTGACTGCTCTTGACCGCGGACTCCCGGCACCACGCAGTAGGTACAGCGCTCATTACAGCCATAGATAACGTTGACCCATGCGGTTACGGTGCTGTCGCGGCGGGGTTTGGTAATATCTTCAACAATGTGCAGCGGTTCAGTGGCCACCACTTGGCTGCCGCTCCACACCTGCTCGAGGAGTTCCCCAAGGCGATTGGCGTACTGCGGCCCCATCACCAAATCGACTTCTGGCACCCGCCGCAGCAGTTGCTCCCCCTCCTGCTGGGCTACACAACCGGCCACCACTAGGGTGAGGTTCGGGTCTGTGTGTTTACGCTTGGCTTGGCGGCCAAGGTACGAGTAGAGCTTTTGCTCAGCGTTATCACGAATGGTGCAGGTATTGTAGAGCAGCACATCCGCCTGATCCGGCTCGGTCACCGGCTCTAAGCCCATCGCCTCTAGTACACCGGCCATGCGCTCCGAGTCGGCCTTGTTCATTTGGCAGCCAAAGGTGGTGATGTAATAGCGGCGTGCCATCTGGTTTATACGTCCGTTACATCGTTGGTGGGGTTAGGTTCCGGGGCACCATCATCTTCCGGCGGAGCCGCGACTTTGACCATTGCATGGCGCAAGACGCGATCGCCCAACATATAGCCCCGCTTTAATTCTTCAAGGACGGTACCTTCGGGATGCTCACGGCTAGGTTCGCGCATAACCGCCTCATGGAGGGTTGGATCAAAGGGTTTGCCCTCTGGTCGCATGGCCGACACTCCAATGCGCTTCAGGCAGTCCACCAACTGCTTATAGACCCCTTGATAGCTGCGATGGATTTTTTCTTCTGCTTCGGTAGCGGTTTGAATATGGGTGCGTGCTAATTCAAAGCTATCGACCACCGGCAGTAGCTCTGAGATGGTTTTGCACTTAATTTGCAGCTCTAGTTCTTCTTTTTCTCGCTGGGTGCGCTTACGGAAATTTTCAAAATCAGCCGCTAGGCGCATGTACTGGGTGTTGCGCTCCTCGACCACTTGCGAGAGGCTCACTTGGGCAGCTTCTAGGGCAGCAATTTTTTCGAGCAGTTCGGCGCGATCCTCAACCGTGTTTGGCTCAGCGGCATCAGTTGTCGCCTCTACAGCAGTTTCAAAAGTTTCTGGGCTTTCCGCGGTTCCTGCTGCCTCACTGGCGATCGCCTCAGCGGGAGTCTCTGGTGCAGTATTTGTTATGGTTTCATCACTCATAGGTTGACTCAAATCATGCCCCTACGATTACAAAATAAACAAAAAGCAACCGCAACGTGGGATAACAACACGATGCGATCTTCCTCAGCCTAGCACTTCACCTATTGTATCAAAATGCAATAATTTCCGGCTCTTTCTGCAGGAATGCCTTGCCCCTGAGCGGTTGGTGTCGGGCAGATCAGCCCCTGAACCCATTGCGCGGCCAACGGGCTGCATGGTGGGGCGCGCGCCAGCGTATAGTTAGCAAGAGAACGGGCTGCTCGCGACGGAACAGGGCGGCCAACGCCGCCGTCAGGGCGGAGGAGCAAAACTATTCAGAGATGGATCATGGCACTGAGTCAGATAATGCCGAGTGTACTGCTGGGAAGTGTGCTGCTAGGGGGGGCGCCCATGGTGGCACAAGTCTTGCCACCGCCAGCCACAAGTCCTCAGCCGTTTAACCCCTTTGGTGTGGACAATCCCGTCTTGCAGCGTGCTCGCAATTGGGCACGGCAAGCGGCAGAGCGAGCTAACGGTGGGCTGAGCCAGTATCGCGCCGAAGAATCAATGTTTGGCCCTGCGAGTCAGTCCCCCTTTGTGGAGAATGGGGATGGCTCCTTTACCTTCCGCTTTTTGGGTGGCCCCCCCGCCGCTCCCCCCACCATTGAAAGTGTGGTGACGGTGAATCCAGATCCAGCCAACCCCATCATTCGCATTGACTACAATGGCCCGATTCGCACCCTAGGGGAAGTTGCTGCGCCACCCAGCGTTGATCCGCCCATGCCCCCCAGCACCAATGCGTTCTAAGCTCGTTCTGCGGTGTTGCGGGGCATCATGAGCGTTACCCTGTGCTGTCAGCGTCCTGAAGAAACGGTTTGCTTTGCCAATGTGGCCGCCGTCATTTTTGACAAAGATGGCACCTTGGCCAATTCGGCCCACTACCTTTACCAGTTGGCTCAGGCGCGACTACGGCGTATTGCCGCGATCGCTCCGGGCTTAGAAGAACCCCTGCGGCGCAGTTTTGGCCTGAGCGGCCACCATGTCCAGCCCCAAGGACTCCAAGCCGTGGGCAGCCGTCAGGAAAACCTAATTGCGGCTGCGGCCTACCTTGCGGGGCAGGGCTATGGCTGGATCCAAGCGCGGGAGATGGCGGAAGCGGCCTTTAGGGAGGCAGACTGTGAACTCAGCCCTAAGGCTCCCTTTACGCCACCTTACCCGGGGGTGATTGATCTGGTTCAGCGGCTAGATGCGGCTGGCGTTGCCCTTGCGGTTCTCTCGGGCGATCGCACCGCAGAAGTCGAGGCGTTTTTAGCCACCTACCAGCTTAGCGGCTTTTTTCAGGTTGCCATGGGCAGCGATCGCCCACCAACCAAGCCGGATCCAACCCCCCTAAAAAAAATCTGCGCCGAATTGAAGATCCCCCCCGCGCAGACAATTGTCATTGGTGATGCGGATGCCGATGGTTTGATGGCGCAACGGGCGGCTACCGCTGGTTGCATTGGTGTGACGTGGGGCTGGTACCCTCCCCCGCCACTGTCATACTGCCAGTGTACCGTGGCTGCACCGACCCAAATTCAAATTCTTTGCTAGTCTTACTTGCCATAAAGCCATAAAACAGGGAACAAAGGGACACACAAGAGCCGACACGGGAGACACACAAGTTTGCAGGGAACTCACACTACTGAGGAGAGTTCATCACATCGGAAACACCGCATACGACCTAAAGCTTGAAGTAAACGAGCGATCGCCCACGCTAGAGACTCAATCTGGACACACAACGGTGGAGAGCAGGTTGTACAGTCAAGGGACTAATGCAACCTACTCTTTATCGTCCTACGTTGATGCCGTTGCGGCTACCGTGTTTCCACCCAACTTTTATGAGCCAACGGGCAAGATATATGCTTGCAAATACCGTACAAATACGGATGGCTAAACATCCACAAGAGCCAGTAGGTCATCACTCATGGCCGCATTCGTCGCCACACTCTGAGTATCATCAAGGTTTTCAAGCGCCTCCATTAAGCGCAACACCCGCCGCGCCGTTTCGGCATCCGTCAGTTCAACCCTATTGAGGGAGACCCAGCGGCTTTCCGTCTCTAACACGCGATAGCCGTGCGCCATGAGGGCTGTGCTGACCGCCTCTAGGGCGGGGACGGGGCAACGCACTTCGGCCACGTCCTCCAAGAGGTCGTAGGTGTCAACATCAGCCGCCAGTAGGGCTTCTAGAAAGGCTTCTTCGTCCTCGGGAGCAGCCACAGTCACAATACCCCAGAGGTCAAACATCCAACTCACGCAGCCGGTCTCGCCAAGGTTGCCCCCCTGCTTATTAAAGGCCGCCCGCAGATCTGCAGCGGTGCGATTGCGGTTATCCGTCAGTGCCTCAATTAAAAAGGCAACGCCACCCGGGCCATAGCCTTCGTAGCGAATCTCTTCGAGGGGGGCATCCGTGTCAAGGGTACCGGTTCCTTTGGCGATCGCCCGGTCAATGTTCTCGTTGGGAATGCCGGCAGCCTTAGCTTTTTCAATGGCACTACGGAGTTGAAAATTACCCGCCGGATCGCCGCCCCCATGACGGGCAGCAATAATAATGGCTCGCGACAGTCGCGCAAACACCTTACCCTTTTGGGCATCGACTCGCGCCTTTTGCCGCTTAATGTTCGCCCATTTACTGTGACCCGCCATAGGCACGCTTAGGGAAACCGCAAGAATCCATGACAGAACAACCCCGCTGATGGCAACGGGGTTGATCCCAACAACAATAAAGTCGGTCGCAAAACGACTTAGCGAAAGCCCACAGCCGCTTGCCACACAAACGCCAACGCTAAAAACAGAACCGGAATCACCGGTAGCACATCCACAAGGGGATCAAAAATTGCGTAGGCTTCGGGGAGCTTGGCCACTAAAACGACAGCATCAATCATGGTAGTTTCCTAAAACATCAGCGATCGCAAGAGAACTGAAAGAATAGTACCATAGCGGCTGCGTTCAGGGGATTGGAGGATAGTCATTGTGGCCGCCGCCGATATGGCAGAACACGAGTTTTGGATGAACCACGCGATCGCCCTTGCGGAGCAGGCCGGTCTGGCGGATGAGGTCCCCGTGGGTGCCGTGATTGTGGATGCCAATAATACGCTCATTGCCACGGGGGAAAACCGCCGTCAGCGGGATCATGACCCCACCGCCCATGCGGAAATTGTTGCACTGCGGCAGGCGGGTCAACGGCTGGGCACGTGGTACCTGAACGGCTGCCGACTTTACGTGACACTGGAGCCTTGCCCCATGTGTGCCGGGGCCATTGTCCAAGCGCGGATTCACACCCTGATTTATGGCACACCGGATCCAAAGGCCGGTGCCATTGACTCGGTGCTGCACATTCCTACGAGTGCCGCGGCCTTTCATCGGGTGGAGAGTTTGGGGGGGGTGCTGGCCGAGCGCTGCTGTGAGCAGTTACAAACATGGTTTCGGGCGCATCGGCAACGCCAGAAGCAACCGCCTTGATGCCTGCCAACCCAACCCGTTCCTGGAGGGTGGCCACAGTTGCATTCAGGAGGGGATGCCGCCAGTCTGGCACCAGTTCCGCCAAGGGCACCAGTACGAAGGGTCGGTTCCCTAGCTCAGGGTGGGGCAGGGTCAGTGCGGGGCTATTGATGATCAGATCCCCATAAAAAAGGAGATCGAGATCGAGGGTGCGCGGCCCCCAGCGCTGATGTCGGGTGCGGCCAAACTGCTGCTCAATCCCTTGGAGGTGCTCGAGCAAAGCTAGGGGACTCAGGTTAACGGTAGCAATCACACAGCCATTCCAGTAGTCCGGTTGCGGTGGCCCCAAGGGGTGGGTGCGATACCAGCGCGAGCAGCGCAAGACGTTAATTTCAGGCACCTGTTGCAGGGCTGAAACCGCCGCCGCTAGGGTGTGGCGGGGTTGCCCCACATTGCCGCCAAGGGCGATCGCCACGAGGGGGGGGTCAGACGGGGATATACTTAAGTCAGTGCATTCTGCCATGGTTGCTGCGGTAGGGTGCCATCCTCAAGCTTCATGCTCCGCTTGTTCTTGTTTTGCTGTCAACCTAACTGCTAAATCGTTGTGGATCTCCGGACTCTCTTTGACACCGCCACCCCAGTCATTGGTGTTGTACACCTGTTACCGTTACCCACCTCTCCCCGCTGGGGCGGTAGCCTGAAGGCAGTCATTGACCGCGCCGAGCAGGAAGCGACAGCCCTTGCCTCCGGCGGCGTTGATGCCATTATTGTCGAAAACTTTTTTGATGCCCCTTTCACCAAAGATCGGGTGGATGCGGCGGTGGTGAGTGCCATGACCTTGGTAGTGCAGCGCCTGAAAAATCTGGTGGCGTTGCCCATTGGCTTGAATGTTTTGCGCAATGATGCCTACAGTGGCCTCGCGATCGCGGCGTGTACCGGCGCACAGTTTATCCGCGTTAACGTCCTGACAGGGGTCATGGCCACCGATCAAGGCCTGATTGAAGGCCAAGCCCATCACCTGCTGCGCTACCGCCGTGAACTGGGGCAAGACATTAAAATTCTGGCGGATGTCATGGTCAAGCACGCCCAACCCCTGAATACCCCTAACCTGAGTACGGCGGTGCGGGATACCTTTGAGCGCGGCCTTGCGGACGGGGTGATCCTCTCCGGCTGGTCCACGGGCCACCCCCCCAGCGAGGAGGATCTTTCGCTTGCCTGTAGTGCCGCTAAAGGGCAACCCCTCTTTGTTGGCAGTGGTGCCTCTTGGGATAACGTGGCACAGTTGGTACCCTACGTCAACGGCGTGATTGTGGCTAGCTCTCTCAAGCGCAACGGTCAAATTACCCAGCCCATTGACCCGATTCGCGTCAGCCGCTTTGTGGAAGCATGGCAGCGGGCGCAGCAGAACTTCCAAGAACTGCGCGATCGCAACGGCAGTCCTCGCAGTAACCTTGAGCCAGCGGCGGAAACCTCACCCCTGCTCCTGTGCGATTAGATCCACGATCGCCACCACATCCGCTGAAAAAACTGCGCCGGGGTCAGGGGCAAGCCCCAATAAAGCGGCAACCAGTAGAGAAAGCCAGCCACAATTAGCAACAGCAGGAGCACACCGAGGCTGCGTCCCCACCGGGGCGATCGCCACGCTCCCTCCCCCAGCACCGCTAGGGCAATAAAACTGTAGAGCGCCGCAGGCAGATAGTGATACAGAAAAAGACAGCGACTCACCAGCGCCCATGGCAGCAGGTTGGCCGCGTAGTTGAGGAGTAAAAACTGCCCCGATCGCCCCCCTAGGGGAATCATGGCTAGGATCGCCGCAGTACTCAGCCACAGCAGGGGTGGGTTAAACATGGCGTGCACCGCATAAACCCACTGTGTGGCCGCCATGGGCAACGGTGGCCCAATCACTGGCACCGCCTCACCCAAGGTTTGCACCCGCTGAAAAAAATAACTTAAGGGGCGCACCATCAACGGCCATGACCACCACGGCGCACAGTAAGGATGGGCGGTACTGGCCACACTGCGATGGTAATTAAAGATCTGGGCATGAACCTGCCAGAGGCTAGAGTGAGGATGCAAGGCCAGATGGGGCAACCACAGCAGACTATAGACGGTGAAGGCCACAAGGGGCAGCACCACCAGCATTTGCACAGCGGTGTAAGTCGATAGCCGTTGGCGCACCCGCTCCAGGAGCCAAAAAAGCCACAGCCCCAAAAGGAACCCCAACCCGCTCCACTTGACCGCTACACAGGCACCGAGCGCCACCCCCGACCCAAGGAAGAGCAACCACCGCCCCCCGCCGCGCTGCTGCTGTCCCCAGAGCCAAAGCACCTGCGCCACCACCCCAAAGAACACGAGATAGACGTTAATCAGCGCATAGCGGGATTCAACTAAAAAGAAGCCGTCTAAGGCCACAAATGTGCCCGCCAGTAAACCCACCCGCTGGCGTTGGGTCAGCAGGTAGGCCAATAGGGCCACCGCCACGGGAATGAACGACCCGACCACCGCATTCAGCCAGCGATAGCCCCAAGGATCAAACTCTCCCCGCAACCAAATCCCGAGGGCAATCAGGTACTTCCCGAGGGGAGGATGGGCATCAAAAAACGGCACCCCCGCCAGATAGTTGCGGCCAAAGCGGGCAAAATAGACCTCATCAAAAACAAGAGTTGGAAAGCGATCCAAGCCCCACAGCCGTGTGCCTAGGGCAAACAGCCATAGCAGAACCAGCCCAAGGGGCATCCCTAGGCGGCTCCCGCCGGTAGCTCAGCCGTGCGAACACTCAGCCGTTGGAGGCGATCGCCCCGCTGAATCGTTAAGTTCAGCACCTGCCCCACCTTCGCGGCATCGACCACTGCCTGTAACTCCTCGGCACTGGTAATGGGTTGGCCATCGACCGCCGTAATCACATCGCCCCAGCGCAGACCCGCCTTAGCCGCAGGTGTATTGGGGAGCACTTGCACCACCAGCACCCCATTCACCTCCGGTAACATCACCGGCGAGTTGGGGTTGGCGTTATTTTCCTTGGCCATGGCGGGGGTAAACGTGGTCATTTGCACGCCAATGTAGGCATGACTAATTTTTTCACCCCGCACCAGTCGCTCCTGCAAGGCCTTGGCTTTGTTGATGGGAATAGCAAAGCCAATGCCCATGGCATCCGCGCGGATGGCCGTATTAATGCCAATCACCTCTCCCGCTTCATTGAGGAGGGGACCACCGGAGTTGCCCGGGTTGATGGCGGCATCGGTTTGAATAAAATCTAAACGCTTATCGGGAATGCCCACCTGAGCACTGGAGCGGTGCAGCGTACTCACAATTCCTAGGGTCACCGTATTATCTAACCCTAAGGGATTACCGACGGCGATCGCCCAGTCCCCCACCTTGATCTCACTGGAATCCCCTAGGGGAGCGGTGGGCAATGGCTCCGTCACCCCTTTGAGCTTGACCACAGCAAGGTCTGAAACCTCATCCACACCGCGCACTTCCCCTTCAAACACGCGGCCATCCTTGAGGCGCACACTCACCGTATCCGCCTGACTAACCACGTGGGCATTGGTGAGGAGGATACCACTGCTGTCAATAATGAACCCGGAGCCTTGGCCCCGCAGCCGATCCTCTTGGGGCAGGGGAGTCAACCCCGGGAAAAACTGGCGAAAGAACGGATCGTTAAAGAGCGGATCCACCGATCGCAGCACCGTGCGCTCCGTATCAATGCGCACCACCGCATCCCCCACCCGCTCAACCGCTGCCGCCACGAAACTATGCCCCGCCGCCGACACTGCTGCCATGGCTGGCGGACTCCACTGCCACAGGAGCATACTCGCGATGAGCAGCGACCAGCACCAACGCACCACCGGAAACGCTTGTTTGAGGTTAACCATTGCTAGGAGAACCGAGAACCATTCATTTTCCTGATCTTAACCAATGTCCGCAGCCCCATCCCAGTCATTCGCTGGCTAGCCACTGCTGAATGTAGCCATTCACCACATCCGGTGCCTCGTCCTGTGGGCAATGGCCTACCCCTGGGAGGGGCACAAACTGCCGCACGCAACTAAATGCGGCCAACTGCTGTCCTTCGGTAATCGCTTCCCAAGGATCGGCGGCTCCCCAGAGAAAGTAGGTGGGGCAGGTCACGTGGGGCAGCAGGTCTTCCGGTAGCGGCCCTTGGGAATAGCGCACAAACGCGAGGAACACATCGGCAGCACCCACCTCTTGGGCAGGCGCCAGCAGGATCTGCACCAGTTCATCGGTCACCGCCACTGGATCACCGTAGGCTTGGTGCAGGATGCGACGCACCGCACGCGGCTGAGCAATTTGGCGGAAAAAGTAGGTGCCAATGGCTCGATTGCCAAGAAGCTGTTGCAGCAGCGCCGTACCCCACTGGCGATACCACGGGAGTTGCTGGCGCTTGCGCTCATTCAGTTGCCGCAGCGAGCAGTTGAGCAAGATCAGTTGCTGCACCCACGCTGGTGCCACGACTGCCGCTTGGAGAGCCACCACACAGCCAATCGAGTTACCAATGAGGACGGCAGGGGCACCAATCACCTCGCGACAAAAATCCACCACAAGGGTTGCCCACGTCTCAAACGTATAGGGGATGGCTTGCGGTGAAGGTTTTGCCGACCCACCAAACCCCAACAGATCAATGGCATAGACGCGGTGCGCTGCCGCCAGCACAGGGATATTTTTGCGCCAGTGCAGGCTCGAAGCACCAAAGCCATGAATGAGTAACAGGGGGGTGCCGGTGCGCCCCTGCTGGCGATAGACAATCGGGTAGCCCTGCCAGTGCCAAGTGTGGGGTGCTAGGGTCTCGCTGGTGGTTTCCGCAGTCATCACAGCCCCCCTATGCCGCACTGAGAAATTGACGATACCGGTGGCTCAGTTCCTTGACGGCGCGTTCGTAAAACTGCTGGCCGTGTTCCGGTGTGGCTAAGCTGGAGTCTGCCCCCATGCGGCCATCGGGATAGCGTCGCCGAAAATCCGCCGCACCGTAGATAGCATGATCCCGATTCACCTCTGGACTCAGTTCCGCCTGCTTAATGGCCTCTGGATAGACAAACTGGGTCAGGGCAACTTCGCTGGGGGTGGCATGGGAGCCTTCGCGATCGCCGTAGAGGTCCCGCGCTAATTGGGTTACAGAGGCGCACATAAACCAGTTGGCCAATTCGCAGCGTACCTGATCCGCCCCCGAGAGTTGTAAATCTGCAAGCACTGCGTAGGTTTCCGCAAACGCCGCCTTGACGGTGGCAATATTACCGCCGTGGCCATTGATAAAGAAAAAGCGCTGAAAGCCAACCCGCGCCAAACTCACTAAATAATCGCGAATCACCAGAATTAACGTGCTAGGACGTAAGCTGATAGTGCCCGGAAAGGCCGTGTGGTGCAGCGCCATGCCAACGTTAATCGTGGGTGCCACTAAAGCATCGGTAGCCTCTCCTACCCCCTTAGCAATGACCTCGGCACAGATGGCATCGGTGCCAATTAAGCCCATCGGGCCGTGCTGCTCCGTTGAGCCAATGGGCAAAATGAGACCGCGAGAGTGCGCTAAATAGTCCGCCACCTCCGGCCATGTACTTAGGTGTAATAAGGCCATTGCAATTCCCTAAATGACATCTTCTAAGACACGGCGGGTGTTGTGCCATGCCCACACACCGGCGATCGCCACCACGCCCCCCATGCCCACCATGACAATCGTCAACCCCAACAGATCGGAAAGAATCCCCGCCACCGCCAGCGGCACACTCAGGGCAATATTGACAATATTATTCTGGAAGCCAAACACCTTGCCACGCATTTCCGGCGGCGTGCGAATTTGAATCAGGGTCTGCATTGGAATGCCAATTAAGGAAGCTCCCATCCCCAAAAGAATACTCAAGCCCAATCCCATCCAAAGGTGATGGACAAAGGCAAACACCAGCAATACCGTCGCCATTACCAAAAAGCCAACTAAGGGCAGGGGACGGTGGTGCAAGCGTTCTCCCCATTGCCCGAGAATGCCCGCCCCTAAAATCAACCCCAAGCCCGCTGCCGCCAGCAAAAAGCCAAACTGATTTGGCCGCAACCCAATCTCTTGAGCAAGGCTCACCGCCAGCACCGTCAGCGCCGCAAACACGCAGTACAGAATGGTTAGCTGGAGCATGGCGTTGCCAAGGAGCTTATTTTTGCGCAGATAGTGGAACCCCTCCTGTAAATCCCGCCAGATATTCATGCCGTCGGGATGCGCGTGAACCACTTCGCGGTGGGCAATCAGGGCTAAGACCAGCCCCGCCAAAACGTAGAGACCCCCCACCACCATCTCGCGGGCATAGACCCCACCGATGGCAGCAGCCGCACTCAGGAGCGGCTCCCCCACCGCAAAGCCCACCACTAGCGACCCCATCATCGTTGTAATAAACAGGGCATTGGCCGAGAGCAGATTTTCTTCCTTGACCAGCAGCGGAATAGCCGCCTGCTCCGCCGGTGCAAAGAATTGGGTGAGAACCGATTCCGAAAACGCCACCAACAGCAAGAGGGTAAATTTCTTGGGAATAAAAATCAAGGCAAACACCAACACCCCCCGCAGAATGTTGGTAATACTCATTAGTTCCCGCTTCGGATAGCGATCCACAAAGGTTCCCGCCGTCGAGCCAAAAAAGACCGCCGGTAGGGTATTGGCAATCATTACCGCCGAGGCTTTGGATCCCGGTAACTCATAGCTGGCATCGTAGGACACCGCCAGGGTAATCAGGAGCACCAGAAAAATTTTGTCCGCCAGTTGGGAAATAATCTGCCCACCCCATAGCTTCAAAAAGTTTGTATTGCGCATCAGGGCGGCAAAGCCACCCGGACGGGGCTTAGGGCCAGAACTTACCATTGCTGTTGCTCATTCACCATTGGAGCCGCCTCCGCAAACCAAGACACCACAACACTCCCTCGCGCACGACGTTTCTTTGAAGTCTCTCTAGGCTATTGTTGTGCCTCCGCTATCCAATCGTGACATCCTCCAGACACCGATCCTAGCAGGTACGGCGCTCCCCGCCTCGCAGTTGGGATGTCTTGCTTCTCATCCCGAATGGGAACGGGTTCCTAATTCATGGCAATTGATCGCAATTTATCGCAACGACGCACCCGTTTACTCAGGTCCTGTTTAGCCGTATGCGCCCCCCAGTTCGGGCACGCTTGACGGAATGGTTGCACTCTAGCAGATTTATCGGTTCTGTTCGCAGTGGTAGGGAGGCTGTTGAATGCTCATCTAGACCTGCAACAGGTCTAAGCTCCGCGATGTGCCCAGTCGGGTAGCACCCGCATCAATGAGTTCTAGCGCTTGCTCACGGCTGCGAATGCCACCCGATGCCTTAATACCGACGCGATCGCGACTTAAGCGTTTCAGCAGTCGTACATCGGCCACTGTGGCACCGCCGCGCCAACCGGTACTGGTTTTCAAAAACGCCACTCCCGCATCTAGACAAATGTCCACTGCTAGCGCCTTCTCCTCATCCGTGAGAACCGTAGTCTCGAGAATTGCCTTGACACTCACCCCCGTCTCGGCGCAGATCTGGGCAATATCGCGATAGACCGCTTCTGTATTCCCCTCCTTTAACCACCCCAAATTCAGCACCACATCTAGCTCATTCGCACCCGACTCCACAGCCTGCTGTGCCTCGTAGAGCTTCGTCTCACTGGTGTGGCCTCCGGTAGGAAAACCAATCACTGTACAGACCTTCACGGGGGTGCCATGGAGGCGGCTCACCGCTCGTTTAACCCACACGGGCATGACGCAAACCGCCGCAAATTTCGACTGCTCCGCCTCGGCGCAGCATTGATCAATGGCCGCAGTGGTTGCCAACGGGTCAAGCTGGGTATGATCAATGTAAGGAGCCAAGTCAAAAAGAGATGTCTCAGCCATGGGAACCTCACCGAAAACTGGGTTCTGACAACACGCAACGTCAACGCCATTATTTTATGCCCTAACATCATCCAGCAGAGCTTTGCAGGGTCGGAGACTTGGATGCTGGCAGATCGGTTCTCCCCCCTTACCTGCCTCAGCAGGCTTGCTAAATTAAGGTTAAGTAAACACAGTAACATTGGCTGTGTGGCCTAAATCACTTGTTGGAGAGGACACGCTATGGAGCCAACCGTTAACCCACGCACACTTCAGGAAAATGCTGAATCCCTTTGGAACTATCTGCAAAGCATGGATGCAGACGTGGTGGCTCGCCTCTCACGTCCTTCCTCACCAGAAATGGCGGTCGTCATGGAGCGGCATATTGGTAATTTGTTAGGCTATTTGCCACCCGAGGGATTTGAGGTATCGATTACCACCAACCGCGAGCATCTCGGTCGCCTGCTTGCCTCGGCCATGATGAGTGGTTACTTTTTGCGGGGGGCAGAGCAACGACTGGAGTTTGAGCGCTCCCTGCAAGGCATGACCCAAGGGGAATAGGGGTGCGTGCCACATCTTAAAGACCTTGAGGGTGGGTATGCCCTAGCGTTACCCGCCCTTCGTCGTACCCTTTTAGACTGGTATCAGCACCAAGGGCGGCAGTTACCGTGGCGCAACACTCGCGATCCCTATGCTATTTGGGTCTCGGAAATGATGTTGCAGCAAACCCAAGTGGCGACGGTGATCCCCTACTATCACCGCTGGTTGCAGCAGCTACCAACCATTAAGGATGTTGCCGCCGCCGATCTTGAAACCATCCTTAAGCTTTGGCAAGGGTTGGGGTACTATGCTCGGGCGCGGCACTTACACCGGGCTGCGCAGCAGATCATGAGGGAGCATCAGGGGCAATTTCCCCAGAGCTACGCTGCCGTTGCTGCCCTGCCGGGGATTGGCCGCAGTACCGCGGGAGCCATTCTGAGTGCCGCCTTTAATCAGGCGTATCCCATCCTCGATGGCAATGTGAAGCGGGTACTGGCGCGCCTTGTGGCACTGCCGATCCCCCCAAAGCAGGCGGAAGCCCAACTCTGGCGGCAATCAGAGGAACTGTTGTGCCCACAGCAACCACGGGACTTTAATCAAGCCATTATGGATCTGGGGGCGACCATCTGTACACCGCGTCAGCCCTTGTGTCATGCTTGTCCATGGCAAACGGATTGCCGCGCCCATCGCTACGGCCTCACTCAGGCCATCCCCCGCAAAATGACCAGTGCCTCTTTACCCCACAAACAGATTGGTGTGGCCGTCATCTGGAATAGGGCCGGCCAGGTACTCATCGATCGACGGCCACCCACAGGGCTATTGGGAGGACTGTGGGAGTTTCCGGGGGGCAAAATTGAACCTGGCGAAACGGTACAGGCGTGCATTCAGCGAGAAATCCGTGAAGAACTCGGCATTGAAATTAGTGTCGGGGAACATTTAATTGATATTGATCATGCCTACAGCCACTTTAAGGTGACGCTACAGGTTTATTACTGTCGCCACCTGTCGGGAACGCCACAACCCTTGGGTTGCGAGGCAATTCGTTGGGTGCTGCCCCAAGAGCTTGATCAGTTTCCCTTTCCGAAGGCAAATACGGCCATTATTGCGGCAATTCGCGAACGGGGTGCGCCGCCTGATCCCTGAGGGGGCATCTGTGCTTAAGATCGGTTGGGCTGTTGGGCAATTAAACGTTGATGCTGTTGAGTTTTTGGCCGTTTACGCTACAATGAGTATCGCGCAATTTTCTGGCTCAGTAGCTCAGTGGTTAGAGCAGGGGACTCATAAGCCCAAGGTCGCAGGTTCAAATCCCGCCTGAGCCACTTGTACGATTGAAGGATTGTGAAGGTTCTGATTACGGGCATTGGCTTATATACTGCCCTTGGTGAGACGGCTTCCCAAACATGGCAACGGTACTTACAGGGGGTATCGGGGCTAAGACCACAGCGGCTACCAACGGGTACGGTGGGGATGGTTGGGGCAACAGCGCCGTTAGGGTGCATTCTGCGGCACGTGGTAGCCGAGGCGCTGGCGGATGCGGGGTTGGTGGCTCCCCTAGGGACAGGGGGAGTGGTGGTTGGCTCTAGTCGTGGCTTTCAGGCACAGTGGGAAGCATGGCTGTGCTCGGCGGGTGAGGTGCCCCTGCGGGAGTGGTTAGGGTGGTTACCGGCGGCGGTATCGCAACAGGTGGCGCAGCAGGCAGGGATTACCGGCCCTGTGTTGAACCCAACGGCGGCCTGTGCAACGGGGATCTGGTCGATCGCTCAAGGGGCAATGCTCATCCAGCAAGAGGTCTGTGAGGTGGTGCTAGCGGGAGCGATCGAGTCGCCTTTATCCCCGTTAACGTTGGCGGGCTTTCAACGGTTGGGGGTGCTGGCCTCGCAGCGGGTGGCTCCCTTCGATCGCCATCGCCACGGGTTAGGGTTGGCGGCGGGCGGTGCCCTTCTGGTATTGGAGTCGGAGCGCCATGCCCAATCCCGCCAAGCTCGCGCCTATGGGTCAATTGCTGGGGTGGGTCTAACGGCGGATGCGGAACAGATGGCGGCACCGAGTACCACGCAGCAGGGGGCGATCGCCGCCATTGGCAAGGCCCTCGATCAGAGCGAATGCACCGCCACGGCCATTAACTACATCCACAGCCATGGTACCGGCACCCTCCTGAACGATGCCGCCGAAGCAGCATGGATTCAGACACTGTTTGGTGTTCACACCCCGGTCACCAGTAGCAAAGGGGCGGTGGGCCATACCCTTGGAGCCGCCGGGGCGATCGCCACCGCCTTATCCTGCCTCTCCCTGAAGGATCAGTGCATTCCCCCCTGTGTCGGCTGTCAGCAGCCCGCCTTTGACCTCGACATTGTCCTTCGCCCCCGCCGCGCTCAGATCCAACGCATTCTTTGCTGTAGCTATGGGTTTGGCGGCCAGAATGCCGTCCTAGTGTTAGCAGCGCCCTAACTGGCTAGGTACTCGTGAATATCGGCACGCCGTTTGCGCAGTTTGCTGAGGGCTTCCCGCTCAATTTGGCGGACGCGCTCACGGCTAATATTTAATAGCTCACCCACCTTGGCTAGGGTCAGGGGTTGCCCATCTTCTAAACCAAACCGTAGCGAGAGGACGTGCCGCTGCTGCGGGGTGAGATCGGCCATGAGCCGCTCAAGATCCGTGCGCAAGGAGGACTGGGTGGTAAATTCCTCCGGCGAAATGGAGGTATCCTCCAGTAGTTCGCCCAGTTCGGTGTCTTGGTTATCCCCCACCCGCACATCGAGGGAGAGGGGTTGGCGTGCCCGCTCGAGGTATTCCCGCACTTGGGCTGGGGTGAGTTCTAACTCTGCTGCCAGTTCGTTAATTGTGGCAGCCCGCCCGAGACGTTGGGAGAGTTGGCGCTGCGCTTTTTTAATTTTGTTGAGCTTCTCGGTAATGTGAATCGGCAGCCGAATGGTGCGCCCCTTCTCGGCGATCGCCCGCGTAATGGCCTGCCGAATCCACCAGTAGGCATAGGTGGAAAAGCGGTACCCCTTGGTGGGGTCAAACTTTTCTACCCCCCGCTGCATCCCAATGGTGCCCTCTTGAATGAGGTCGAGCAAATCCACATTGCGCTTAATGTACTTTTTGGCCACCGACACAACTAGACGGAGGTTCGCCTCCACCATTTTCCGCTTGGCCCGCTCGCCATTCTCAATAATGTGTTCTAACTCCGGCGTACTTAAGTTGGCCGCCTGCGCCCACTCCTCAAGGGTGGGTTCACGGTTTAGCTCCGCAGCCAGTTTATCCCGTAGTTCGTTGAGCGCGGCAAGGTGCTGCACCTGCTTACCATAGATCACTTCTTGCTCGTGAGTTAGCAGCGGGACTCGGCCAATCTCCCGCAAATACGTCCGCACCAAATCTTTTGAAGTCTCCATAGTCACCATCGCTCGGTATGAAGGTTGACAGCAGTGATTCGTTGAAAGGCTTTTGATATTGATTCACTCTAGGATGGGCAATCTTCCCTGCTAAAGGTTGCCGTCAAACCAGCGGTGCTTTAACAGCTTTTTAGCAGATATGTTACATATATTAAGAATCTTAACATTTCTAAATCTGTTAATCGGAATACTAACATTGGCCTTTGGCCGTTCTTAATCTTTATTTTATATTTGCCCCATTGAGAAACACCTATGGCTGTCGTGGGATAGAGTGAGTTGGATAGAGGTAACGTCAAGACTTAGGAAGGGAGAGTGTTGCAAACCATCACTGAGGCAGTACGTGGCCGTTTAATTGTGTCTTGCCAAGCGCCTGCGGATTCGCCCTTGGCAGCCCCCGAAATGATTACAGCGATGGCGCAAGCAGCCGTCTTGCGAGGAGCAGCGGCGGTACGCATCAATACGCCAGCCCACATTCATGCCGTGCGGCAGGGGGTCAGGGTGCCCATTATTGGCCTGTGGAAACAGGTGCTGCCTGCCACTCCAGTGTACATTACCCCTCGCTTTGCCGATGCCGCTGCCGTGGCCGCCGCCGGAGCGGACGTGATTGCCCTTGATGCCACGCAGCGCGATCGCCCCGAACCCTTAGAACCCTTAATTGCTCGCATTCACGCCGAGCTAGGCAAACTCGTCATGGCAGACGTGGACTCCCTTGCCAGCGCCCAAGCCGCCGTCGCCGCCGGTGCAGATTGGGTGGGCACGACGCTTTTTGGCTACACGGAAGCAACCGCCACGGAGACCCCCCCCAGTTGGGATCTGTTAAGGGCTTTGGTACAGGCCCTACCGGTGCCGGTGCTGTGTGAAGGGGGGATTGCCAGTCCGGCCATGGCGGCGCAGGCCTTAGCCCTTGGTGCCCACGCCGTCGTTGTCGGTACTGCCATTACTGGCATTGATCACAAGGTAACCGCCTATTGCCAAGCCTTAGGAACCGCGGCCAAAGGCTAAGGAAGGGGGGCGCTCCCCATGGGGCCAAGGTAGCGGCAGAGGTAGGGGGAAAACACTTCGTAAATGAGGGTTAAGGGACGGCGATCGTGCCAGAACAGATAGTGACGACCCCAAAAGGGACCCGGTTCACCAAAGGCGGCGGCAAGGGTCTCGCTGTGGCCAAGGTAAACCGCCTGAATATCGCGGTACAATTCCACTTTCCGCTGGGCAAGGTTCGTCCAAATCGGCATGGCGCGGTTTTGCAGGTACTCATCCACATGGGCGGCTTCCCACCAGGAGGCGGCATAGGCAAGGCGTTGCCCCGAGGCGGTACGCAGCCACACTTGCCGACGTAGTCGCGGCCCTGGAATCAGTTGCAGTTGAGCGGGGGCATTATCACTGCCATGGCCGATGGCAGACATATCAATCACATCCACTTCCGTTGCTTCGCGGGTCAACAGTTGTAAATGCCGCGTCGGTGACCCATCCCCCAAAATTAAAATTTGCCATGCGGGTGCAAGCAAATCGTGGGGCAACCCCTGTTGAATTGTGGCAAAGTCTCCCTGCCACAGCGGCTTTAGGGCATGCCACGCAGAGGAAGTGGTTGAGGGCAACAGCGAAGCAGTCAAGGAACGTCCAAGTTGCTTAACAAAACTTTGTTAATTGTAGCAAGGATTTTACAGGCGGCAGGGGAGGATGCTGCTAATCTCTTTAGTGTCTCGTGGGTGTTTTGTGAGTGGTTGGCCTAGGCTACCCCTATGCACGTCCTGTTTCGGTAAGATAGATCTGGTTTATCGCCCGGTCGGGCGCTACACCGTTGTCTCTTTATCGAAAGGCGCTTAGGCGTAGGAGACGGCTAAGGTTCGCTGCTAGCCCGCTCTCCAGGCGCCCAATCCCATCCATGCATCAGAGGGTAAGTGAACTGTGGCCGAACCCCGTCATCCGCGTAAACACACTACTGGGATCACCTACAGTTGGCCGCTGGCAGGCACGTATCAAGCCCTGAGTTCAGCGTCGGTGGATTTAATTTGGCGCAAAATTGTCAATTTGGCCGATGTCTCGTGGCATCCGTTGATTCTGCGTACCAATGTGCCCTATGGGTTGGTGCCCAAGCCCGGCTTTATTTTTCAGGCGGTAACGCGCTGGATTCCATGGCCGATTCAGATTTTCGTGGAGCGGGTGTCGCCGGGAAAGCTGTTGAGTATTCGCATTTTAGTGCTGCCGGGGGTAGAAGAGCGGGTCACCTATCGCATTGAGTCAACCCTGTGTGGTAGCCATATTTCCTGCTCAGTGATGTTGCGGGGGTGGTTGGCACCCTTACTCTGGTCGCTGATTCGTGACTATGCGGCAGGGTTGGCGGCACAGTTGGCGATCGCCGCTGAGAGGGAACCCGCCACCCCCAAGTCCCCCCCCATTGATCCGTGCCTAGGGTTCTAAAGAGAACATGCTCACCGACAGCGATCGCGTACAGGTTTTAAGCGAAGCCCTGCCCTATCTCCAAGCCTTTGCCGGGCGCACCTTTGTGGTGAAGTACGGCGGCGCGGCCATGAAGGAGGGGCACCTAAAGGATTCCGTGATTCGCGATATTGTGTTTCTGTCCTACGTCGGCATTCGTCCGGTGGTGGTGCACGGCGGCGGCCCCGAAATTAATACATGGCTGGGCAAGCTGAACATTGAACCGCAGTTCAAAAATGGCCTGCGGGTAACTGATGCGGCCACGATGGATGTGGTGGAAATGGTGTTGGTGGGGCGAGTCAACAAGGAAATTGTGACGCTCATTAACACGGCGGGCGGCCAAGCGGTGGGGCTATGCGGCAAGGATGGTAACTTAATCCGTGCCCGCGCCCAAGGGGAAGACAGTATTGGGTTTGTGGGGGAAGTGCAAGGGGTAGATATTCGCGTGGTCTCCACGCTGGTTGAAAGTGGCTATATTCCGGTAATTTCCAGCGTGGCAGCGGATGAAACCGGCCAAGCCTACAACATCAATGCCGATACGGTAGCCGGGGAAATTGCCGCGGCCTTAGGGGCTGAAAAGCTCATTTTGCTCACGGATACCGCCGGTATTTTGCGGGATTACCATGACCCGAGTACCCTCATTTATCGGCTGGATATTGCCGAGGCGCGGCAACTGATGAAAGAGGGGGTTGTGGGGGGCGGCATGATTCCCAAGGTGACCTGTTGTGTGCGATCGCTGGCCCAAGGGGTAAAAGCGGCGCATATTATTGATGGTCGGGTGCCCCATGCGCTGCTGTTGGAAATTTTTACCGACTCGGGAATTGGCTCGATGCTGGTTGGCTCCAACGCCAACTATGATCGCGAGCGTGGCGGCTAAAGCGACGCTGTAGAATTGGCGGCCACAGCAACGTTTTCAGCAGTAATCCAAGGGTCTTAAGTTCCGAGGGGGTCTGTGGCCACTGCCAGCGATCCGGTTCACAGAACAGGAAGCGAATTAACTGGCGATAGGTGTCGGGGCTGAGGGGGGCAAACTGCACGGTGATTAACGTTGTTGGCGGTGCGGCGGTAGTGGGCTGGCGATCGATGTGAGTAATGATGCCTTCAAGATCAATGCCCGCTTCGAGGAGGCGGAGGCTAACCGCCACATTGACGGCTGAACGGGGCAGGGGTTGGTGCAAACGCACCACGGCACCCCCTTCCGAGAGTTGGGTGGTGGTTCCCCATACGGCCGTTTCCTTGTCCCAGCCAAGATGCAGTTCGGCGGTTTGGGGCACGGCTAACCAGTCGTAGGGATCCAGACGGGGGCGATCAATCAGGCTGTAGAGCGCCAAGGCCAAGATCACCAAGTTGTACACATTCCAAACCCACGCCAACAACAGCCCCCGCGCCTGTAGGTGATGCCAGTTGAGCACCGCCGCCCCTAGGGACGCCCCAAAGAGAATGAGTAGCGGCCAACCAAAGTGCCACTGAAAACGGTAGCGATCGCCCCGGGTGCCTTTCGGCGTAACCCAAAAGCCGCGCCCAAAGGGGCGAATCAAGGTCTGAACCACCGTCAGAGTCAGGGGAATACACTGGGCAACAGCATACACATCCGAGACGAGGGCAGAGCGACTGCGGCCATTGAGCCAAGCAAAGGTACTCAGCAGCAGCCAATAGTAGGGCAAGAAGTAGTACACCCACTCCCGCAGGGTAGTTTCTAGGGGGACAATCCCCAAAAAAGCCGAGGCAAGGGGCAACAGCAGCAGCAACAGCCGCAAGGGACTGTGGAACCATTGGGTGATCCCTTCGAGGTGAGCCAGCCGTTGCAAAAGGCTGAGATTTTTGGCTCGCAGCGGCCCCGCAGGAATAAAGAATCCTTGCAGCGTACCCCGCGCCCAGCGCAACCGTTGGCCAATGTGACCGGCCATATCTTCTGCGCACAAACCAGCACTCAGGCTCTCATTCAGGTAAATGACCCGATAGCCCGCTGCCGCAAGCTGAATGCCGGTATAGTAATCTTCACTTAGGGACTCGGTAACAAAGCCCCCCACCGCGTCAAGGGCGGCCCGTCGTACCACAAACGAACTACCGTAGCACAGGACAGTGTCAATGCCATCCCGTAACACTTGATAGTGGCGCGAGAAAATTTCCACTTCTTGGGGCAGTTGAGCCTCTAGTCCTAGGTTCCGTGCCACTGGGTCGGGGTTATAAAAACTTTGGTAGGTTTGCACCAAGCCAACCTCCGGCGCTTGCAGTAGGCCAACCGTGCGGGTCAGAAAATTACGGCTGGGCACAAAGTCGGCATCAAAAACGGCAATGAGTTCACCGTGGGTGTGGGCAAGGGCATGGTTCAGGTTCCCCGCCTTGGCGTGGCGGTTATCTGGTCGGGTCAGGTAGTGGCAGCCGAGTTCTGCGGCCAACTCCCGCAGGGCGGGACGGCGCGTATCGTCTAAAACGTAGATGCGCTTATGGGCATAGTCCAGGGCCTGACACCCCACAATGGTGCGCCGCAAAATTGTGAGCGGTTCGTTGTAGGTGGGGATGAGAATATCCACCCACGGTTGATAGTGACCTGCCTTGACCGCCATCGCGGCCATGTCCGCCTCGTGACGGCGATCTTTAATTTTCAGTAGCAGGTAAAGTTGCAGGGCATAGCCACAGATAATGAACACTTCTGTGCCTAAAAGCAGCAGGCTGATGGCCGCTTCCGTGGGGGTGCGTAAATTTAGGGTAGCCAGCGATCACCAGATCAGGTAACGCAGCATCAGCGCCAACAGACTGGCCACAACAATCAGGCGACCCCAGTGCTGCCGCACCGTTGTTAACCGCAGTACAACGGCACTCAGGCTGACCATCAGTAGCAACGGCCAAAAGAGCCATGGCTTCTCGAGATGTTCGATCCCTAACCCGGCCAAGGGAACCGTGCGCACCACCTGTAGCCCATCGCAGAGTGCCTTTAAGGCGCGATCGCCCCAACTGCGGTACTGCCAGAGATAGAACGCGGCTGGCAACAGCAAAAGCCATCCTAAACGTCGCGGGTGCCGTCGCACTTGGGCAGTGGACCACTGGGTTAAGGCGGTGAGCATGAGGAAGTGTCCTGAATTGCCGCTATGGGGGTGAGCCAAATGTAACAAAACGTTAACTAAGCCTTTGACGTGTCGTGGGCAGACTAAGTTCCATCGGGCACCTGTAGGGATCATGTTGCCCCTTTGGCCGGTGAGCCATTCCAGAGGGATAAAGAAGGGATAAAGATATGTCACTATCTAGGGATGAGTCCTATTTCCTGCACAGCCCCAGCCTATGACCCATGCCAACGGTGATGCGGAACCGTCGAGTCGTGCCACCCTGACAGTTGATCGCCCCCCATTTATTTTTCACAATCAGTTTCAAGGCTGGATGGAGGTTTACGCACCCGTACAGCGCTATGAGCAGTACCTAAACAACCACCACGAGTGGTTTTACCGCTGTGCTCAGCCCATGCGAGCCGCACCCGTTGGTCAGCACGGCTATATTCTTACTATTGGCCGTTATGGCTCCCATGGTTACGAAGTAGAGCCGAAAATTGGCCTGCATCTGCTCCCCCAAGAGCAAGGGGTGTATCGTATTGAAACCATTCCGGTGCCGGAGCAGCCTTTTTTGAACTACGAGGTTAACTTTCAGGCAGCAATGGAACTGGTCCCCCAAACAGCCCGGCCAGAGACAGACCCAGAACTGATTGAGCGCCACATTTACCATTACACCCGCGTGAACTGGCAGCTTGATCTGCGGGTGGAGATGTATTTTCCCAAGTTTATTTATCGCTTACCCCATGGGTTGGTTCAGGGCACTGGCAATCGGGTACTGGCTCAAATTGTGCGCCAAGTCTCCTACCGCTTGACGGCCAAAGTCCAAGATGACTTTCATGCCACCATTGGTTTGGATCTAGGAAAACGCTGGCGACGTCAACGCTTTCACGCGGAGCGGGTTAGAACCCTCTCTCCAGTTGCTGACACGCCTGACGAGTCTGCTCCACCTGCGCCCTAAGTTCAAGGGGGGTTAAGTCACGGCTCAGTTGGCTCCCCATGCCGATGGCGATCGCCCCCGCCTTCAATAGGGGTAACACCTCCGACCAAGGAATACCACCACAGGGAACGAGGGGAATCTCGGGAAAGGGCTGCTTGAGCATCTGCACGTAGGTGGCTCCCCCTAGGGCCATCACCGGAAACACCTTCACCGCGGTGGCACCCGCCTGCCACGCCTGGACAATTTCTGTTGGCGTGAGGGCACCCAACAGCAAGGGAATCTGAGCCGCTTGGGCAACAGGCACGAGGTCAAGGGCGGTGTAGGGGCTAACCAAGAACTGCGCACCCGCTGCAAGCGCCGCTTCTAGCATCGGAACCGAGCGTAACGTGGCAGCCCCAATCGTGCAGTGGGGATACTGCTGCCGTAGATGCTGAAGAATAGCCGCCGCCTCGGGCGTGGTCCAAGTCACTTCTAAACAGGTGAGTCCGGCATGGATATACACCGCTGCTTGGGCGATCGCTCCCTCAGGTTCTCGTGCCCGCAGCACCGCAATCAGGGGTAAAGGCTGTAAAAATGCTAGCCGTTGTTGCCCAACCACAGTCACGAGCCGGAAACTTACGTGGTAATGCGATGGCTCCGTTTGCGCAAATGGGTGGCCTGCTGCCGTAACTGTTGGAAATACTCCGTCTCAGTAATTTCTGCCACCTGTTGCCGCCGTTTTTCGTGGTCAATTTCCACCTTTAATTCCTCAATTTGCTGTTGCATGGCCTGCTCCCGATACTTACGCTCGGTGATGTCCTGCACAAGGCCTTCGTAGTAGGCAATGCCACCGTCAGGGGTACGGACGACCCGCATCCCCACCTCGACCCAAATGATCTGGCGATCGCGCCGATAGGCTTTGAACTCAAAATGCCCCGTTGTATTGCCACGCTCAAAGTGATTCATAATTTCTTCGCGGGTGGCCTCCTCCACGTACACTTCGTCGCGAATACTCCGAACAGAAGCTACCATCTGCTCAGGTGAGTCAAAACCAAAAATACTGGCCATGGCAGCATTCACCCGAATAAAGCGGCCATCGGTGTTAGATTGGAAGATTCCTTCGAGGGCATTTTCAAAAATACTGCGGTAATTTTCTTCGGCAATGCGCAGCGCTTCCTCCGCCCGGATGCGATCGGTAATATCAATCCCCACCGAAACCGTGTGGGTACCTTTCATGTACTTTTGCAGGGCAACAAGATAGAAAATAACCCGGCCATTGCGTTTTACCGAAATAACCCGCGAGGCAAACAGATCAGGAGAGTTAACAAACTGTTGCATAAACTCGGCTAGGTCGCCATCTTCGCGCAAAAAGCCAAGGGGACGGCCAATAAATGCCTCCGGTGGCAAGTTCAGCGTTTCTGCAAGTTTGCGGTTCACTCCCTTATAAATTCCTTCGGCATTAATCCAAGAAATGGTTCCCGGAACCGCGTTTAAGACGGCCTCAAATTGCTCGTTGGCTTCAATGAGTTCGTCGCGAATTTGTTCAAGGGAACGATTTTTCTGCTCTAGCTCGCGAAATGAGCGCTGCAACTGCACCAGCATTGAATTAAAAGATTCCGCCAGATCCCCCACCTCGTCAAAGGACTCTACCCGTACGTGGGCATCCAAGTTACCTTCTCGCACCCGTCGGGTTGAACTGGCAAGGGCTTGGATGGGCTTCACAATAGCATTGGCACTGACGTAGGCCCAGCCTGCGGCACCTGCAAGGGTCACCAACGTAATCACAAAGGCCGCCAGTCGCTTTTGGACAATCATGGCGGAGATCCATACTTGGGATTTACCCACAAAGGCAATGCCGATAGGGGGTGGGTGGGGTAGCCCAAGGTGCTGGCGAAAGTCGTGCAGGGGCTGGTACACCGTTGCGTAGGACGAACCAATGATATTGGCTTTGCCCCGAAACTCGCGATCTTCGTGCAGGACAGTGGTGGCGACCTGCCGCGAAACGCGGGTACCGATGGCGCGGGTTTGGCCGTCGAGGTACGGCACATTGGTGGCAATTCGTAAGTCTTGGGCAAAGATGGTGGCTACGGTTTCAACGGTGGACCATTGCTGAGTGCGATCCACCAGATCCGGCATGTTGTTGAGCAGCACCCCCGTAAAAATCATCCCCTGTAAGCGATTGTTTTCGTAGAGGGGTTTGGCGGCAAATGCAAAAAGACCAATGTGACCCTGATCAATGGGGTAGGTGCCCTCTGGCGCTGGTTGCTCCTCTAGGGGCAGGTTATGGATGGGCTGCGGACGTAGGGGAATCCTTGCTTGGCGCTCTAACCCCAATAACTCGATTTCCTGCCGATTCAGTAGTAGAAGGCCGTTAATCATCTGTTGGCGATCGCGACCGACCTGGAAGGGAGCCAACTGGGCAATACTGCTGGTGCGGTGGGGGGTCAACCGATAGGGGGAAGAGGATTGCTCCTGTAAGCTAAGCAACTGATTCTCACTGGGGGCGAGCAGCATTGTGCGTTGTGCCAGCACGTTCCCTTCCGCATCCGTAATCATCATGATGTTCATGGACTGCTCAGAAACATCCACCCGCTCTAGCACCAGAGCCAGCCGTTCAGGACTCATGAAGTCGCGCAGCCGCAGGTTACCGTTCTCCGCCCGCAGGGCATTGGCAATCAGCAGGGCTTGAATGCGGGCTTCGTAACTGAGGTTATTAATTTCCCAATCTAGGTCATCGAGGCTGGAGCGTAGTTGCTCTTCGAGTTGTCGCTCGAAGTTAAAGGTACTCAACTGAATTAAAGACTCAGTAACGATCGCCACCGGGAAAATGGCCGTGACAGCCAAGGCCACCATTAACTTCCACCGCAGGCCAAGGCGTTGCCATGACACCGAGAGTTGTGAGAAAAAGCGTGGGGAAAGTCGTTTCACCATTGCGCAACATCCATCGCAGCAGGCCAAGAGCGATCGCAGCGGCAACTCATGGGGTCAACCGGATAAGTTATGTTCGCTACTGTCTGTCCTGTTGCCATCATACACGGGTGCTTTCTGCTTCCCCAAACACAATCGTTTCTCTAAGATACGGATCAGGCTCCCACAAGGGGGGTAAAGTAGAAAAGGTTGTATATTAAAGGTCATGGGACAATCGTTTTCTGTTGGCGATCGCGTCCGTTTAATTGAATTACCGGCCTACGTCAAAACGGCTGAACCGATGCCCATGCTCCGTCCGGCGAGTGTCCTCACCCTTGGCGAGGAAGGAGTCATCCTAGGACAGCAACCCGGCAATTATTGGGCGGTTCGCTTAGAGCGAGGCGCTTTTTTACTAGAGGCCAAGTATCTAGAACGGATTTAAGCTGTGCCGCAGCGCTGGAGCAATTTGAATGCCTTGGGCTGTGGCATAGGCCACCTCAGGATAGGGCGGGTTGGGCGGCGCTGGCGTGCGAGCCACAAAATCAGCAATGCGCAGTTGAGTGGCCGCCATCTCAAGCGTGAAAATGCGGGCTTGATCATTTCCCTTGGCACCCGCATGGGCAACCCCCCGTAACCGCCCCCAAACAATAATATCGCCGGCGGCAATAATACTGGCACCAGCGTTCACGTCCCCCACCACAATGACGCTGGCACCGTGGCAAATTTCTATCCCTGAGCGCAGGGTGGTTTTCAAATAGAGGGGACTGACCGCGGCATCCGGTTCAATTAAGGGGGGCAACAGGGGCTTACTCTGCTGCACACTGTAGCCAAGGGTGGCCGCGGCGATCGCCGTTTGCCGTCGCTCGGTAGCCAACTGCACCAGTTGCAGCCGTCGTTCCCCAAGGGCATCCGCCAACTGTTGAATCTGGCTTTGATCCATCAGCCGCTGACCACAGTTGCACTCCACCGCCAGCACTCCGGACCAAAGCTGTTCTTGTGCTTCGAGGCAAAGCTGAAGTTGTGGCCATAAATCGACCCATTCCAGATGCTCGGGCAGGGTAAGCTTCATGCCGTCGGGGGTGTACTCTAGACCAATTTCTGATGTGGCCTCAAGGCTGTCTGAGGGGTCTAACGGCTCAGTCGATTCAGCAACCGCAGAACCCTCCGGCTCAGACGGGGGGGGGAGCGCCATATCCTCCATTAAAACCTCCGGCAATTAAGGGTTGCCTACCCGTAATCGCTGGGTAATTAATACCATTCCGGTGTCCCGAATGAGCGCCACGGAAATCCAGCGGTTACCGGGCTGCTGCGGTGCCCGACCCACCTTAAAAATACCGCCAGCAGCCAGTAGCTCAAGCTTGACGGGACTGGGATTGGCGTAGGTTTGGGCATTGATGGGCTGATCACTGGCGGCTCCGAGCAAAATGGCATTGCCAATGGGTTCTTGGACAATGGCATCGAGGCTAAAGTCTTCGCCCGGGCGCACCTGTTGCGGTAGGGAAAACTGAACCGTTGGTGGGCTGGTGCCAATGGTAACGGTGGTGTTCTCGTTAGTAATGTCTTGACGAATAATTTTGCCGTTGCGAATGACTTGGGTAGCCTGCAGCGTGCCGCGAATGAGCTGGGGGCGATCGCCCGAGCCTCCCTTGCCGTCAATGGTGGTGGTTACCTCCACCAGCCAGTCCTCCCCCTGCTGCTGCCAGCGATCAATGCGGGTACTGTAACGCAACTCCGTGTAGGGCTGCCAGAACAGGGGCAATTGCTGTCGTAAAATGTCTGTCGTCAGGCCATCAGGGGTACTGAAGTTCGGGTCGTAGAAGGCCATGACCGCCTCAATATTTTTTTGACTGGCGGCGTTATCTAGGCCTGTTACCACCGCCTGCACCCCCTCGGGCACAGCCGTGGTAGCCTGAGCCATAGGGGTTGCCCAAGCTTGACCGTGACCCGTTCCTAGCCATACCCCTAAGCCAATCAGTGGAATCAGTAAACCCCTGCGCATCCTGTACCGCCTTTGTTACCTAGCTTGCTCTAGCCTACACAGAACCACGGTATCTTGGCTCTATTGGTCGTCGTCAAAGTTGGCTGAGTTATCCTGCTCATCAATAGGCGGGCGATCAATGGGTTGGTAGGGTACGTATTCGCTCCCATCATTGGTAACCTCGCGGCGAGACGGCGGCGGGGGTCGCCGCCGCCGGGGGCGATCGCTCGTTTCTGGAGCCGGACTAGTGGGCGGTCGCCGACTGGGGGGGCGAGTTGGCGGACGGTAGGGTTCATCCACAATGTCATCCGCCGGTGGTGTCGGGGGGGTAGAACGGGGACGGCGGGAGGGGGGACGGCGCACAGGCCGCTCTGGCGGTGCCGTCGTTGGGCGGGGATTGGCACCACTGCGGCGGGAGGGCAGGCGACCCACGGGAGGACTGTCTTCAAAATCCTCCTCCTCCTCGTAACGGGAACGTGACACCTCACGGGTACCGCGAATACGGCGCACGGGTGGGTAGTCCTCATCCTCTTCTTCCTCGTAGGGGTCGAGTTCCTCGAGTTCGGCACGATAGGTGTAGCTACGACTAACAGGGCGCTCTTCGTCCACAATTGGGGTGTTGCGCCGCGCCTGTTCGGTGGCAACCCGCCGCAGACGAATGCTTTCGTAGGCAAAGAAGGCTGCCGTTCCCGTCAGCAAGAACTGACCAAACAACAGAATTGGGTCAAGGCGCCACCCCTGAAAAAAGAGAATGCCCCCACACAGGAGCGCCACCGCCGCAAAGAAAATATCGTGATCGCGGGCTAGCTCGGGTCGAATTGAGCGCAGGAAGTACAGGAGTGCCCCCGCCACCGCCAACCCAATGCCCAAAATACCGGCAGGGCCGAGTCCAACATTAACAATTTGGCCAAGGAGTGGAGAGAAAAAGAAGTGTGTCATTCAAGCCGGAGGGCGAAGGGGCAATGTCGAAAAGTGAGTCATAGCCTTAAGGAGTCAGACTATGACCCTATTGTAAGCACTCAGGTTTGGTGTCTTGCGCTCAGCGCCACTGAAAAACCAATACCGCCTAGGAACGCTGGACTTTATCCAATTGGCTGAACACCAGCAGGGCAGCAAAGGCTGCTCCCAACACAATTGCGCCTGACAGCAAGCCAATGAAAAACCCTTTTAGCGAAGGGGTGATGGTCAACAAGACTGAGTGAGCGTACAGCGAGTGCATCATGGTGTCCAGTTCAATCCCTGCGTCAAAGTGAACACTAGGATTTTAGCAAACTGTGGTGGGGATTCTGCGCTACACTCACACCCAATTGCGCCATGCCCGCAGACGGGCGATGACCTTGCGCCACAACTCCTGCTGCCGCAGTTTCTGCCAAAAGGAGAGTTCAGGCCGCTCCTGAGACGGGGTACGGGGCACCAAGCCAATGTTGGCACCGACGGGTCGTAGGGATCGCCCCATTGCCATTGCCGCTTCGCGAGCCTGTTCTTGGGGATTAACAAAGGAGAGGGTGGGTGCAGGCACAACCCGTGCTAAGGCACAAAACTGATCGTTGGGATAGTTTTTGACGGCTCCTTCGACGACCAATGTGGCCGACTCACCGCCATCCACCGCCGTGGCCTCCGTAACCCCCTGCCGGAGTAAAAACGCCTGTAATTCCGTAAACGAGACCCCGGGGGAGCCGCCATTGCCGCGCCCATCACTCACCACAAAAACATACTCATTATTGCGCCGCCCCAGAATGGCCTTAGGAGAGGTGCGATCGCTGGCATTCACCGGCAGTTTTTGACCCCCTCTGAGCAACTGTTGCGACCCACTAACCACATTAAAGGCATTGGCGGGAACTTCCCCCTCATAAAATTCGATGCCCCCGGTGGCAGGGAAGTTGACCACGGCTCGGTAGCCGCCATCGTAGGGGCGCACCACGTTACCGTTGACGATGTAAGCACCGAGCACCCCTGCCGGGATCGTGCCTCGTCCGGTTAAGCAGGTTTGGCGCAGGGCGCTATAGCCAATGCCTTCGGGGCTGATGCGCCCCATAATCCAGTTTTGATAGTCTTGCCATGAACGCAGGGAGTTACCGTGCAGCCAGCGAAAAAAGTTCGTATTCATGGCCGCCACCGCACCTGTACGACGGGCAAAGGCTGCCGTTGTTTCTAGATACGTATCTTGAGCATTAGCGCCCGCTTCGGTCATGACCACCGCATACTCAGCCATGGGTGCCGCCACCATATACACTTGGGTTTGATCCACCACATGGGTGGAGTACTGGAGTGTGGCCAAGCCAGCAACAACGGGTATGCTCAACACGGGCGACCCCCTCACCATTTAATGAGCGGTAAACGTATGATGAAGCAAGACCTCCTATCCCCAAGACTGACCTATGCTTGCAAAGGTTGCTGCGTCTCTCTGCCTGCTGTCTTTTAGTTTACCCACGTTGGCCGCAAATCCAGCGGATTTAGACCAGTTGCGCCGCACGGGGAACTGTCCCAACTGTGATCTGAGCTATGCGCGGTTGCGGGGGCGTAACCTGCAGGGGGCCGATCTGCGGGGAGCCAACCTGAATGCGGCCAATTTGCGGGGGGCGAACCTGAGTCGTGCCAATTTGACGGGGGCAACGCTCAATAATGCAGACCTAACGGGCGCTAATTTAACCAATGCTAATTTAACGGCGGCGAACTTGCTGATGACTCGCCTTGATCGTGCCATCCTTTTAGGGACGCAACTGGTGAATGCGGTGCTGGGGGGGCGCGATCGCCTTGCGCGGGGACGCACCTTCCGCGATGCCACCTTACCCAATGGCGAAAAGGCATTTTTCCCGTTTGAACGAGGATTCGCGCCGCACTCTCCAACCTCGCGTTAGCCGGTTGGAGTCAAGGCGCGGCAGTTGTAGCCAAAG
>OGCL01000101.1_pt1 | contig 95351 bp, 69 predicted proteins | sample 1570041 | NCBI WGS metagenome assembly OGCL01 (sample SAMN06266162, study PRJEB24511) | hot springs metagenome | isolation source: Hot spring water | place: South Africa: Limpopo | collected 2015-06-22
ATACCCCCTGGCTCATTTGTCATTAAATCTAGACCACTAAATAGTTTTACTTGGTAAATACCCTGCGCCCAGAGCAACTTGCTAGTCAAGCTAACAATGATCAAGCTAACAATGATTGAGTAGGGGAAATAAAGCCAGCTTCGCAGCATCAATCTTATGCCTTTTGTGAAGTTACTGCTTCAGTACCAAAAAGAGATCGTAAAGTATCTGAGGATCACGGTTCTTACTGGCTTTATAAAAAGTAGAAACCTTGATCTTGATACCACGAATATTTAAGCGTTTGAAGACGCTGCTCATACTGCTTTGGCTCTGATCTAAAACAAAGGAGAGCCAAATTGAAATAAACAGAAAACTGTTGAAGACGGGATAGTCATCTGTGGCGAGGCAGCCCAGATGCTTTTTGACGATCTCAGGAAAATTTGATATCATCATACTAATTGTATTTTGATTTTTATAGTCTTTAGTTTACACGATTAGAGGCTATTTTTTCCAACATGTTTGCTGTCATTCAACACTTCTGCAATCTGAGTACTATCACTATGAGCGAAATCGATCCCCTCCAGGTAGCTAACAACTATAGTGAATTTGTACCTTTCACAGCACGAATGATGGCAGCGATGAGGGCGCGTGAGACGAGTCGTAAAGATCAATTATTTAGTGATCCTTTTGCAGCAAAATTAGCAGGAGAAGAAGCATTTCAAGAAGTTGATATTCGACTGAGTTCACAAGATCAATCTTATGTGGCCGTTCGTACCCGTTTTTTTGATGACTTTCTCACGGCTTCTCAAATGGGTCAGGTTGTTCTTTTAGGATCTGGATTAGATACGCGAGCCTATCGTCTTCCCTGGACCTCAGAAGTTGCAGTATATGAGCTTGACCATGCTGAAGTGTTGGCTTACAAAGCTGAATTACTTCAAGGTACATCTCCCTCTTGTAAACATCACCTAATTGCTGCTGACCTCACCCAGCCTTGGCAAGATAAATTGCTATCAGCCGGATATTCCCCGACTTCTCCCTCAATTTGGTTGCTTGAAGGTTTGCTCATGTATTTATCAGAAGTACAAGTTCATCGCCTAATTGAATTGATTGCTGATTTGTCAACTGATGAAAGTCAACTTGGACTTGATCTCATTAATGTTAAAAGTTTAGAATACGGACCTTATCAGGGTTATTTCCGATCTGGATTTGATCATCCAGAAAAGCTATTATCTCAGTATGGCTGGCAAGCCACAGTTGTTCAACCTGGTGATGAAGGCGCAAACTTTGGGCGTTATGTTGAACCGCCTCCCCCACGTGAAATTCCTGATTTGATGAGAGTTTTTTTAGCCAAAGCTAACAAGATGAACTTAAGTCGAAATTGAACTTAAGTCGAAATTGAGTCCGATTAATTCGGAGCAATCCCAGTCGATCGACATCTTGCCGTTAACCCTTACGGGCTGCTCTTTTTGCCTGTTCTTTTTCCCGTTGTTTCGCCCGTTTCGCCGCTGCCTTGGCGGCCTTCTCCGCCTCGATCGCGGCCAGTCGCGCTTTTTCCTTTTCCTCCGCTACCTTATCGAGATAGTAATGGTAGTCCCCTAAATAAACGCGGAACTCCCCATCGCGGATTTCCACAATTTTGGTTGCAACCTGGGCAATGAAATAGCGATCGTGGGAAACCAAAATAGCCGTCCCATCGTAGTGCTGGAGTGCTTCTTCTAAGACCTCTTTGGCCGGAATATCAAGGTGATTCGTCGGCTCGTCCAGTAACAATAGGTTAGCGGGTCGCAGGAGCATTTTTGCCAGGGCCAGTCGGGCCTTTTCGCCCCCACTCAGGGCTTTAACCTGTTTGAAAACCGTATCTTCACTAAACAAAAAGCGACCGAGCAGCGTTCGGACTTCCGCATTGGTCCAATCGGGCACCTCATCGTGGATCGTATCGAGGACCGTTTTTTCTAGATCTAGGGCTTCGGCCTGGTTTTGTTCAAAATAGCTGGGAATGACGTTGTGTTCCCCCAGTTGCACACTACCCTCCGAGGGGGCTTCCATCCCCATGATCATGCGCAAAATCGTCGATTTCCCGGACCCATTGGGACCTAGGAAGGCAATCCGATCGCCTCGTTCGACTAACAGGTTCGCCCCCAGGAATAAAATCTTGTCATCATAGGTATGCACCAGATCGTTGATTTTGACCACCACTCGTCCACTGCGGGGGGCAGGCGGAAACCGGAAATGCAATGTTTTAAGATCGGAGATGGGGGCCTCAATACGTTCCACCTTTTCCAGTTGCTTCTCTCGGCTTTTCGCTTGGGTGCTGCGGGTGGCACTGGCCCGGAAACGATCGATGAATACCTGCTGTTTTTCCAACTCCTTCTGTTGCCGTTCAAAGGCGCTGAGTTGGGCCTCTTTTTGTTCGGCTTTTTGTTGCAAATAGGCGGTGTAATTGCCCAGATAGGTGGTCGAAACCCCCCGCTCCGTTTCCACAATTTGGGTACAGAGCCGATCGAGAAACTCGCGATCGTGGGCCACAATTACCATGGGGGTATTCAGCCCCTTCAGGTAAGTCTCCAACCATTCGATCGTTTCCAAATCCAAATGGTTAATCGGTTCGTCCAACAGCAGAATGTCCGGTTCTTGGAGCAGAATTTTGCCCAAACTGATGCGCATCTGCCAGCCGCCACTGAAGGCACTAACCAGGCGATCGCCCTCCTCCGCTTCAAAACCCATCTCCCGCAGGATCTTCTCGATGCGGGCCTCTAACCCATAGCCGTCAACCGCTTCAAAGTGGCGCTGTGCCCGGTCCAACCGGTGAATCAGATCTTCCAACTCGTCCGGGGATGCCTGCTCCATCTGGTGTTGGATGATCGTCAACTGGTGCTGGGCCTGGTTCGCTGCCGTAAAAACCTGCCATAACTCTTCGCGCACCGTCCGACTAGGGTCCACATCAAATTCCTGGGAGAGGTAGCCAATGTGGAGGTTGGCTGGTCGAATAATCTCCCCAGCCGTCGGCTCAATCTCCCCGGTAATAATCTTCAGTTGGGTGGATTTGCCTGCGCCATTGACTCCGACGAGACCGATGCGATCGCCCGGTTTGACTTCCCAATTGATATCCTTCAGGACCTCACCCGTGGGGTAGGTTTTATTAATATGTTCCAGACGCAGCATCCAAGATTCTCCAAAAAGTGCGGGACGGGCAGGGGAAGACCCTCTTGATTGTAAACTTTTTGCAACACTACCAGGCTACCTAAGCCCCGTTCCAGCCGCAAACCTGGGTACCAGTCACGCTCATCGTCCGTATGCGACTGCATTTGATCCAACCGACTAGCACCGCAAGTCTAAAATGTGGGGTTGCCGATCGGTGCTGAGTACCCTTTCTCCTGCGGAGACGCTACGCGAACGACAGGCTCAGGGTGAGCGGGGCGAAGCTGTCCAGGCTGAGCTGGTCGAAGCCCTAATCTTCAGCTTGCCGCGCCACGACTCAATTGAGCTTGACAGAATACGGCTCAGCTTTAGCGCTGCGTTTCCGAGCTAACTTCAGGAGCCGAGGGGGGAGGTGTAGTGGGAGCCGGGGGGGAGGTCGGTGCAAGAGCCGGAATCTCCTCCTGGCCATTGTGGGCCGCCGCGTCATTGGGGGCAGGCGGACTGGGCACCGTCAAACCCTGGAACGGCAAACTCATGGGGACCTCCTCCACCGTGGGCAGTTTTTCCAGTACTAAGGGAGTATCCGCCTGGTGGTTAATCAAATCCTGCTTGCTGCTGCCCGACAGGCGTTTCAACAGGACCGGCTTGGGATCATGGAGCAGGTAAATAATGCGATCGCCAGGGCGCCACTCATCGGATGCCGCCAATACGTGCAGTTGGTCCTCCCGTTCCAGTAGCAAGGGCAGCAACTCCTGGGAGCGGATCAGCGCCTTGAGGTGGGCCTGCTGAAACAAAAAGCCCTGTTCCCGCAACACCGTTTCCCCCAGCTTGACACTGCCTTCATGCATATATTCATTCCAAACCTTCAGGGAGAGACCGGTCAAAAAGGCTTGTCGCACCTTCAACTTACTCGCCGTGGCACTCACTTCCAGATCGGGCGGAAACGCCGCCAGGGTCCGGGGGGGCTGGAATTCTTCGACGGCCTTCTGGGCGACCACCGCATTCACTTCTCCATTGCTGGTCAGCACCAGGAAAGTCCCCACCTGGGGGAGTCCCGCTTTTTCCAGGGCTTCCGCATCCAGGGCACTGCTGACGAAGGAACGCAGATTTTTTTCAGCCGCCTCGCGACAGGCTTCGGCATTGCTATCGATGAGGACGACAAATTCCCCCCGCTCCTGGAATAGGCGGGCAATCAGGCGACTAATAGGATTAGACCCGACGATCACCGCCCCCGTTGCCTGGGTAGAGGTAATCCCCAAAATTTTCGCCAACCCCCCTGCCGTTAAGCCTTGACAGAAAACCGTCAGAATAATCGTCAGAAAAACCAGGGCTTTGATCGAATCCCCCCCGTTGATCCCCTTCTCAGTCAGCAAAATCGCAAACAGGGACGCCACCGATGCTGAAACAATCCCACGGGGAGCGACCCAACTGAGGAAGAGCTTTTGTCGCCAAGTCAGGTCACTGCTCCAGGTACAGAGCCAGACATTGAGAGGCCGCACCAGGAACATTAAGCTTAGGACCGTCAGCGGTCCCCCCCAACCCAGAGCAAAAAGACTCGCGATCGACAAATCTGCCGATAACAGGATGAACAGAACCGAGACACAGAGAATCGTTAACTGTCCCTTAAAGCGCCGAATCAGCCGCTCCTCTGGCACTGACGAGGCCCGCAGCACAATCCCAGCCACCACGGTCGCCATCAGCCCCGACTCCGCCTGGATACTTTGGGCCAGCCCAAACAGGCCCCATAACCAGGCCAGCACCACCAAACTCGCCAGCCCCTCGGTTAAAAACCGCGATCGCTTCAGAAAAATCCCCAGCAGCCAACCGCCCGCCGCCCCAATGCCCGCCCCAATCCCCAGGCGCAGCAGCAGCCCACTGACGATCGGCCACACCTCCGTATCGCCGTTGAGGATGATATCCAGCACCACCACCGCCAGGATGGCTCCCACCGGATCGATCAGGACCCCTTCCCCTTCTAGCAGCGTCGCCACCGCCCGATTCACCTTCACCTGGCGCAACAGGGGATTAATCACCGTCGGTCCCGTCACCACCACCAGCGAGGCAAACAAAAACGCGATCGGCCAGGGAAATTCACCCAACCAATGGGCGGCCATGCCACCACTGACCAGGGTAATTAAGGTCCCGATCGTCACCAAATTGCGCAAACTCGTCGAAACTCGGCCCAACTCGCGCAGTTCCAGGTTCAGGCCCCCCTCAAACAGGATCAGGGCCACCGACAGGGCCACAATCACTTCCAGCCCATTGCCCAACAGGGTCGGATGCAAAATCCCTAACCCACTGGGTCCCAGCAGAATGCCAAACAGCAACAGGAAAACAATGCCGGGAACCCGCAGGTACTCAGCCAGGACTTGGGCGCTAATCCCCGCAATCACAGTCAAGACCATGAGCAGGGTCGTGTTGAAGGAAACTTCCATGCGTAGCCACTTCCGGTAGTTCAGCGCTCAGCCCCCTGAGCCATCTCCCCCCAACATCAACGTGATCCATCTTAGTATCTTTGCCTGGAATCCCCAAATTCCTTCGTGCCCCTTCGTGCTCTTCGCGTCTTAGTGGTTCAGATCACACAAGCGCACCCAGACCCAAAGGCACCAAGACACTTCCCACCTACTCCCGGAGCAACAAATAATAAAGCTGCCCCGTCGCATTAACCCGCCCCGCCCGATCGCCCGCCGCTTGGCCCGTCCCCATAAACACATCCACCCGTCCCGGCCCCTTAATTGCGCCCCCCGTATCCTGATCCAGAACGTAGCGGCTCACGAGCCGTTGCTCCAGCCCACCGTTGGCCCCCCCTGCTGGCAAGGGGGCATGGATCAGCGCCAGCGCACCCGGTGGGAACAGGGTTTTATCCGTCGCGATCGATCGTCCCGGCAGCACCGGCACCCCAATACTGCCCGTCGCGGGGGCACCGTGGGTTTCCTTAAAGAAAATAAACCGCTGGTTACGGGGCAAGTAAAGATCCAACTCATCGGGATGCTCTTGGAAATATTGCACCAAGCGGGGCAGGGTCAATTCCTCCAGGGTAAATTTCCCCGCAGCCACCAATTCCCGCCCAATCCCCACGTAGGGATAATCCGTCCGGCCAGCATAGCCCACCGTCAACGTGCGCCCATCGGTCAACTGCAAACGGGCTGAGCCTTGTACCTGGACGAGAAACGCTTCCAGGCGATCGCGCAAGTACACCAATTCCAAGCCCCGCAGGGGTCCCTGGGTAAATTGCAAGCCATCGGCTCCCTCCAGTTGCAGGCGGGTGGGGTGGGGGGTGGGCCATTGGTCCAACGTGGGGGGACGGCGAAACAGGGGATAGCGGTACTCGGCAGTGGGCACCCGACTGGCCCGGTAGGTGGGTTCAAAGTAGCCCGTAAAGCCCACAGTTCCCTGGCCATCCTTCCCGATCGCCTGGTAAAACTCAAATTCCTGGACGATTGCCCGTTGCAGAGCCGTGGCATTGGGTTGGGTCAGCACCAGATGCCGAAACCGTTGCAGGCTGCGCCGCACCCGCGATCGTAGGGTCGCAGGCGACAGGTTACCAAAAGCAGTGCGATCAATTTTTTCGTAATCACCCACCGCCCGATCGCTGGCCAGGTACCGCAGGCTATGGTCGATCGCCCGCAGGAGGGTGGCGCGATCGCTCGGTTGCCCCGGTTGGCCCCAAATCGCGTCGTCCTGTCCTAGGAGCGGATCAGCACAACAGGAATCGGCAGCGATCGCACTTGGATTCGCCGGTCTCAGGGGGGGGACCGCTGCCCCGATGCGACTGCCGGCCACGACAACGCTCAGCAGGATGAGAGCCGCGATCGTGCGAGCGGCCTGAATACGAGTGGCATGAATCACGAGCAACATGAATAACCAGCGGCCTGAATTTTCGACAACGACCCCCAGTATGAACCCCTAACCCCGATCGGGTTGAACCGCGATCGCTTCGCGACGTCGAAGGCGTATCGCCGGACCGATCGCCTAGGCCCCACTGCGCAACTTATCCAACACACTGCGATCCTCCAGCGTGGATGTGTCGCCCGATACCTCTTGATCCGCCGCCAACGATCGCAGCAACCGCCGCATAATTTTGCCCGATCGGGTTTTCGGTAACGCCTCACTGAAGCGGATCTCACCGGGACGGGCGATCGCGCCAATCTCCTGGACCACGTGCTGCTTTAATTCCTGGGCCAGGGTCTCCGTGGGCACATAGTCCCCTTCCAGGGTAACAAAGGCTACCACCTCCTCCCCCTTCACCTCATCCGGTTTGCCCACAACGGCGGCTTCCGCTACAGCGGGATGGGACACTAGGGCCGACTCAATTTCCATTGTGCCCAAACGGTGCCCCGCCACACTAATCACATCATCCACCCGGCCCATCACCCAGAAATAGTCCTGCTCATCCCGGCGGGCACCATCCCCGGCAAAGTAGAGGTATTGGCCATCCTTGGGGGGAATATGCTCCCAATAGGTCCGGCGGAAGCGATCGGGGTCCTTATATACCGTGCGCATCATACTGGGCCACGGGTGACGGATCACCAGATAGCCGCCCTCATTCACGCCCACTGGGTTGCCCTCCAGATCGACCACATCTGCCAAGATGCCTGGGAAAGGTCGGGTAGCGGACCCGGGTTTGGTGGGAATCGCACCGGGCAGAGGGGTGATCATAATGCCGCCGGTTTCGGTTTGCCACCAGGTATCGACGATCGGGCAGCGTTCCTGGCCAATCACCCGGTAGTACCACATCCAGGCTTCCGGGTTGATCGGTTCGCCCACCGTGCCCAGCAGCCGCAGGGAGGAGAGATTGCGCGATCGGGGATGGTGTTCGCCCATTTTGATAAAAGCCCGGATGGCCGTCGGAGCCGTGTAGAAAATATTGACTCCATACTTTTCGATCACATCCCAGAAGCACCCTGGATTGGAGGCGCGGGGTGCCCCCTCATACATCAGCGTCGTCGCCCCGTTGGAGAGGGGACCGTAGACAATGTAGCTGTGGCCCGTAATCCAGCCGACATCGGCGGTACACCAGTAGACATCCGTATCCTTGAGATCAAAAATCCATTGGGTGGTGATGTGGGTGTAGAGGTTATAGCCGCCCGTAGTGTGGACAACGCCCTTGGGTTTGCCGGTGCTGCCGGAGGTGTAGAGGATAAACAGCATCTCTTCGCTGTCCATTGGTTCAGCGGGACAGTCGGCGCTCACCCCCGCTTGCAGGTCATGCCACCAGTGATCACGGCCCGGTTCTATGTGGACTTTTTGCTGGGTCCGTGCCACCACTAGGACGTTCTCGACGCTGGGAACCGCCTCATTCGCCAGTGCCCGATCCACCTGTTCCTTCAGCGGCACGATCGCATCCTTGCGCCAGCCCCCATCGGCGGTAATCACTAATTTGGCTTCCGCATCGTTCAACCGATCGCGCAATGCCTCAGCACTAAAGCCCCCAAATACGACCGAATGGGGTGCCCCAATCCGCGCACAGGCCAACATGGCGATCGCCGCTTCCGGGATCATGGGCAGATAAATCCCCACGCAATCGCCCTTTTTGACCCCTAATTGTTTCAGCACATTGGCAAATTGGCAGACCTCGCGGTGGAGTTGGGCATAGGTCAGCGTGCGCGAATCCCCCGGTTCCCCTTCCCAAATCAGGGCGGCTTTATTGCGTCGCCAGGTCGTGAGGTGGCGATCGAGGCAGTTATAGGCAATATTGAGCTTCCCCCCCACAAACCACTTCACATTAGGTGGTTGCCAGTCGAGGACCTGCTGCCACGGTTCAAACCAATGGAGTTCCTGCTCGGCTAGCTTCGCCCAAAACCCCGCCGGGTCCGCCTGGGCCTGTTCATATAGTTGCTCATACGCCGCCAGACTACCAATATGGGCCGCTTGGGCGAACGCCGCAGGGGGATGGAATAAGCGATTTTCTTGCAGAATGGATTCGATCGTCGGTTGTGACATAGCCAGTTCACTCGCAATGGGAAGTCAGCCTGCAAGCCAAGGGGGGCAAGCCTGGGGTCCCAGGCACCCAGACACTCGGCCACACCTTTGATCGCTGGGAAAGGGCAACCGTTGACTCCAAGGCTAAACAAAACCATACCCCCTTCCCGTCCCTTTGTGGACCTTCGTGCCCTTCGTGCCTTTGTGGTGAACTGCCCTGCCCCCGCCCATGTCCCTAATCCCCACTACCAACCACCGTAAACGCAGACCAATAGTAGGGATGGCGGAAATCCCCCGGCAGACCTTGACTGCCACCGGGTAAGGCTAGAGGTGCGCGATCGCCGCGCCGCAGACGATCGCCGTCAATCCGAATTTCCCCCCGCAACATCGCTAACTGGGCCTGACGAAGCGCCTCGGCCTTGGTGGGAGCCGTCGGCAGGCGATCGTAGAACTCACTCATCAACCCCAGCGTCGCCGCATCACTAACATCCCACAGGCTCCCGATCGCCGTTTTCACCTGTGCCCCCAGGGCCACCCCCGCGAATCCCAATTCCGCCTGCTCATTGCCCAGGGCCGTGCGACAGGCACTCAGCACCAGCAGTTGGATCGGTTGGGTTGTCCCCTGGAGGGTTTGCATCCAAGTAGGCAACTGATTCAGCCGTAATTTTTCCTCCCAAAACTGGATGTAGGACTGCTGGGCTTGGCCAGGGGCAAAGTAGGCATGGGTGGCCAAATGCAAAATGCCAAACCGCTGCGATCGGCCCACCTGCGCCACCTGGGCGATCGTCCCCTGGCTATCCAACAACGCCTGACCTTGCCACGCCCCGTGGGTCACCGCTGCCACCTCAACCGCCGCCGCCGGGAGGGGCTGTTGGCCCTGGGTGCTTTGGGCAATGCCCATTGCCAGCACCGGTTGATTTTGGATCGCAGTGGTCCCATAGTCCGTCAGAGCAAAGCTGGGGATTAGGGTCAGGCCATAGCGTTCAACCAAAAAGTGTTGACCATCGTGCAGGGCCGCCAAGGGGAGCGATCGCAGCCCCACATCGGCGGAAATTTCCAGGGTTTGAATTTGGTTCGCCCTCAGTTCCGGGAGTATCGGCGCAATGAGGGCCTGGTAAAGCTGCTGGGCTGGGGTCAGGTAGTCGGCGGGTTCCCCATTGGCACTGGCGAGGAGGTGTTGCCGAAATTGGGTGGCGACGGTTTGCAGACTCGCCCGATCGGCCCGTAGCAAAACCTTATGCAGCGCCTGGGATGAGGAAGATTGGGCCAGGGGAGGTGGGTCAGCCCAGGCCAGCCCGATCGACAAGGGAGCCAGGGCCTTGGACCAGCGCCCCAGGGGACTGAGTTGCGCCGCCGTTGTCGGTTGGGGCAACACCAGGATCAGATCCAGGCGATCGTCCAGGGAGACCAGGTAGGACAGGGCCGCTTTCTGGCCACTTTGGCGGTGCCGACGGCTAAGGGTTTGGCTGATTTGGTCCAGGCTGGCCGCAGGTGACGGGAGACGCAACCCATAGTAGGTGGCAAATTCCCGCGATCGATAGGCTTCAACCAATTGCACCGCTGTGGCCAGATCCGCCTCCCGGAAGGCCCGTTCAAAGCTGGCCCGATCGCCGATCGCTGGCTCCATGCCGGGAGTTGCCGGGGGTTGGGGGGGCGGCGGTTGGGCGATCGTGGGGGCTTCCCCAACTGGATCAGGCACTTCGCCAAACCACAGCACCGCATAGTTTTGGTAGATCGCCAGCCCGATCGCCTGCCACTGGCGCGATTGCCACATCCCCCGATTGATCAACATATCGTTGTGGTAGGAACTGGCCTGCCAGTCCTGCATCGCTGAAACTGCTGTGGCCTGATAACCGGCAGGCCCCCCGTGGGCACTTTCGTAGCCAATGCTGGGGTAGGCGGTCCCCAACCGTTGGGGCGCATTCCACATACAGGGATAGCTACTGGCCTGATTGGGGTCGTAGGGGCAATCACTCCAGGCGTGGGTAAACTGGCGCAGATTCTCTGCCATATCGCGCACGTGGCGATTCGCAACCCGGTTCAAGGACGGAGATAGGGGAATCGGCGGCAGGCCATGTTGGGCGCGATATTGGTTAATGCGTTGATACAGTTGGGTTTCTTCCGCGTCCAACTCGTCCCCTGGGCACACGCCCGCCCGCAGGATCGCCGCCCCCATACAGTCACTTGTGGCCGTGGTTTCCGCCCTTAATTCCTGGGGCTTTAATGCATTGGCCCTTAATGCCTGGGGCCTTAATTCAAACCGATTCGCCTCGGAGGCACGGGCCGGGGCTGGCAGCCCGAATACCAGGGGAGCCGCTAGGGCGATCGCTATTTTGCTGATGCCCATCCCACGGGTGCCCATCCCCCGAATACCGATTCCACGGCCAATTCGACTCATGCCTTGAATACCTTGCCCCACCAGCCAAAGCTTCCCGCCGCGATCGCTTGGGCTATTCATTGCACAGTTTAGGTATACATTTTCGGTTATAACCGATCCTGCCCAATACGCCTTATAACCACCCCAGGCCCCGGTAGACGGCAATGCCCAGATACTCCTTCAGGGCACGGGTCGTTTTAGCGAGGGCTTCCGCGTCGGGCAGGCAATTGAGGAGGAGAGCCTGGGGTTCGGTGCGCCAGAGGGCACGATACGCCTTCGGCGTCGCGAAGCGATCAGCATCGGTATACAGAAAATCCGTGGGGGCCGCGATCGGGTCGAGGCCCTGGCGTTGAAAAATCAACAGCGATCGGGGCATATGCATCGCCGAGGTGACCAGCAAGATTCGCTGCAACCCTTTTTCGGCCAAGATCCGCTGCACATTCACCGCATTCTGGTAGGTATTCAACGATTCCGTATCCTGGAGAATGGCCGTAGCCGGTACCCCCAGGGCGATCGCCAATGCCGCCATATCCGCCGCCTCCGAGCGTCCCCCGCCCATCCAACTCACCCGGCCCCCACTCAAGACCAACCAGGGGGCTTTGCCTTCCCGATACAACTGGGCACCATACAAAATGCGATCGCCCGCCTCGGCCACATCCACCCCTGGACGCGGCGGCAGAGCCGGTTTCGTGCCCCCGCCCAACACCACGATCGCCTCCACTTGCGGTAACGGACCCGCTGGGATGTGTCGTTGTTCCAGGGACGACACCAGCCACAGGGCGGTCCAAGGACTACTGCTCAGCAGCAATACGGCTAACCCTAGGGCGATCGCTGCCTGGGCTACCCGTGGCCACCGCCGCCGACTGAACAGGGCAACGCCCAGCAGGACACAACTCAGGCCCAAGGGATAGATCAAGGGGGGGAGCAGTTTGGAAAGAAAGAGCAGCATGGACGATCGGCCTCTCCCGATGTAGCCGCTTTAGAGATAGCCGTTGTAGAAGCAGTCGTTGTAGAGACAGTCGCTTTAGATGCAGCAAAAACAGTCGCTTTAGACGCAAAGGAGGAGGGACACGCCCTCCTCTCGCTGCCAGATTAAAATCCACGCCGTCCTAAGACTGACGCCGGGATTAGATAGCCCCGGAATAGGCCAGTCCGAGAATCACACCGGCTCCGAGGATATGACCAAAGCAAGCGGTCCCAATCACAGCCCCTTGGCTCAAGCCCCCAAAGAGTTCAGGGGAGGGCATCGCTGGACCAACGTTCGGGTTCTTGATCGTGCTTTTGGCGATCGCCGCCGCCAGGATATTACAAACAATCATGATCACGGCAACCGTCGGACTCCATTCGGGCGTGTGGGGCACAACCGCCAGTAGCGTTGGGGTAATCAATCTACCTACTCCTAATCACTAAAGGTGCGAATAACGGGCGAATAATTAAAACTTAAGCTTGATTTTTATCAGAAAACTTCACGCAATCGGTGCAAAGCGTATCAATAATTAACAAACTTTGAGATCCCGCACCGCCATCGCCTAGCCCGGTTGGGGGGGACCGCCCGCCACTTGACCCCTCGGAGTATGAGACCGCGATCGTGCCCCTGCCCACCCTAGTGGTCTGTCAGCGATCAGATCCTTCGACAGGCTCAGGATGACCGGGACTATCCGTTCGGGCTGAGCCAGTCGAGCGCAATAAGTCGAGCGCAATAATCTTAGGCATGACAGTGTACTAGTACAGTCTAGTACAGTAAACCTAAAGTTTCGCAACGTTTCTCCTGCGGAGACGCTACGCGAACGTGGTAACGACTTTAGTCGTTGCCGGCTAGATCCAGCACTACAAGCGTTGCAGAATTTTCCTGTGGATCTACTAGAGCCATCTCGCGATCGCACGGTTATCGTCAGCACAGATTTTAGCGGCTGCCCAGCTTAACGATCGGGGGCTAAACGTAGGCAGTGACTAGACCTGGGATGTTTCCTCCTTTAGGATAAAGGGGATCAGGGTGTCAATGTTAGGATCGTCGGTGCAATGCGGATTCGTCCCCAAGGGATTAGAATTCTGGCAGTAGATTTGGCTTGGGATGACCCAGCATACCGTCGCTCATCAGCCAAACCTCGGTAATGCATAGTTTTGACCATCAGCAGAGGGTTTCAGCGTGGCAACCCATAAAATCCTGGTTATTGACGATAGTCGCGTCATTCGTATGCGGGTCCGGGAAATGCTACCGGAGGGCGACTTTGAAATCCTGGAGGCAAAGGATGGGGTCGAGGGCCTCAACCTCATTCGCCAGTCCCATCCCAACCTGATCATGTTGGACTTTCTGCTACCTCGGATGAGTGGTTGGGAAGTTTTTCAGCAGATCCAGAGTCAGCCGGACCTGCAACTAATCCCCCTCGTGCTTATGTCGGGCCGCAAGGAAGAGGTCACAGAAAAAATCCAGGAACCCTTTGAGCATTTTGAATTTATCGAAAAGCCCTTTGAACGCAAGGCGCTGATTGAAGCGATCAAGGCGGCCATGCACAAGGCCAATGAACGGCGGCGGGCCGCAGCCATCCAAGGAGCCACGGCCACCGTTGCCGGTCCGGCAGCTACCGGAGAATCGGCAGAGGTCATTGAAGCCCTCACCCGGCGCGTTCAACATTTAGAGGACGAATTGGCAACCCTGAAGAAGCAAATGGGCCAACTGTTAATGTTTATCAAGCAGCGCCTAGGTAAATAGTAACTGCCCTTAATCTAAATCCCGCCGCCCCTCCAGTGCACGGGCCAAGGTTACCTCATCGGCATATTCCAGATCGCCCCCCATCGGCAGGCCAAAGGCAATGCGGGTAACGCGGGTAAAGGGTTTCAGCAAATGTCCCACATAGAGCGTGGTCGTCTCCCCTTCAACGCTGGGGCTAATGGCTAGGATTACCTCCTTGATCGTGCCCTCGCTGACCCGACGGACGAGGGGCTGGAGGTTCAACTGTTCGGGACCAATGCCGTCCATTGGCGAAATCACGCCCCCCAGCACATGGTACTTGCCCCGGTATTCGCGGGTTCGCTCTAGGGCAATCACATCGCGGGAATCGGCTACGACGCAAAGGGTTTCCTGATCCCGGTTGGGATTGCGGCAGATCTCGCACACGGGTTCGGCAGAGAGGTGAAAACAGATTGAGCAAACCCCGACCTGTTGTTTGGCATCCACTAGGGCTTGGGCCAAGGCTTGGATCTCGGTGGCGGGCCGTTTAATCAGGTAGAGCGCTAACCGTTGGGCGGTTTTGGGGCCAATGCCCGGTAGGCGCTGGAGTTGCTCGATCAACCGAGCTAGGGGATGTGGGTAAATCGTGGGAGTGCTCCTTTTTAGGCTGGAGTTGCAAGGGGAAGGAAACCACAGAGGCACGGAGGTCACGGAGAGGCCAGCCGGCACCCGGTGGAGAGGGATTGATCGGGAATGCGGATCAAATGCCTTCGAGGGGAACGCCTAGGAAACGGGCAAGTTCTGCGCCTTGCTGCTCGATTTGGGCTAGGGGTAAGGGCTGGCCCACGCGGGTGAGGGGGATTTCCCGGCGGTTCTTGAGCTTGAGGTAGAGTGCCCGTTTGGGGTTCAGCCCTTCGCGAATTTCCACGCGCACTGATTGCACGTCGCTGAAGGGACATTCAAACACCACCTGGCGGTTCTTGCCGGGGTAGCCCCACCGCAAAATCTGAATTTGATTGGCCTTGCGATCGAACCGGTTATGGCCACCGCCCACGTCCCACGCGATCGCCAGCCAGAGGTAGAGGGCCAACAGCATCCCCGCTGCGCCATAGAGACCCATGACCAGCCCTTGCGGTACAAATACCAGTGCCGTTGGGTCAGAAAATGGGAGAAGATTAACGTGGAGGTAACTGGAGATCCCGGACAACAGGAAGCCCGTCGCACCTACCGCGATCACCGTTGCCCAGAATAAGTTGCTGAAACGACGGGACCCCAGCACGGGCTGGTGGAGCAAATCAGTATCTTTAGAATCTGTGGAAACAGTCTGTGCCTTCATAAACTTGACAAATCTGCAAACGAGGTTACCGAACGATATGCCCCCAGTCCAACGGTAGGGCCGTGGCCCCCAGAGAACGTGAACTTTGTTACGGGTTAGGCACGGGTTATTCTATAGATATGTTAACTTACTTAGAAACCTCACAATTCTGGTATTGCAAGAGGATTTGACATGACCATCGCAGTGGGTCGTGCGAGTGCCAGTCGGGGATGGTTTGACGTTCTCGACGATTGGCTAAAGCGCGACAGATTCGTCTTCGTGGGCTGGTCGGGTCTGCTGCTGTTCCCCTGTGCCTATCTGGCGCTGGGCGGCTGGCTGACCGGCACCACCTTTGTTTCATCCTGGTATACCCACGGATTGGCCTCCTCCTACCTGGAAGGCTGCAATTTTCTGACCGTGGCGGTCTCAACGCCGCCCGATAGTTTGGGTCACTCCCTGATCTTCCTCTGGGGACCGGAAGCCCAAGGTAATTTCACCCGCTGGTGCCAACTGGGCGGTCTCTGGACCTTTGTCGCCCTGCACGGCGCCTTCGGACTGATCGGCTTCATGCTGCGCCAGTTTGAAGTCGCCCGTCTGGTCGGTTTGCGTCCCTATAACGCGATCGCCTTTTCGGCGCCGATCGCCGTGTTCGTGAGCGTGTTTTTGATGTACCCGCTCGGTCAATCGAGTTGGTTTTTTGCCCCCAGCTTTGGGGTGGCCGCTATCTTCCGCTTCTTGCTCTTCCTGCAAGGGTTCCACAACTGGACACTGAATCCCTTCCACATGATGGGGGTGGCCGGGGTCCTCGGTGGTGCCTTGCTGTGTGCGATTCACGGGGCAACGGTGGAGAACACCCTGTTTGAGGATGGCGAGGGGGCCAACACCTTCCGGGCCTTCACGCCGACCCAAGCGGAAGAAACCTACTCGATGGTGACGGCGAACCGATTCTGGTCGCAGATTTTCGGGATTGCGTTTTCCAACAAGCGTTGGTTGCACTTCTTCATGTTGTTTGTGCCCGTGATGGGTCTGTGGATGAGTGCGGTCGGGATTGTGGGCCTGGCGTTGAACCTGCGGGCCTATGACTTCGTGAGCCAGGAAATTCGCGCTGCCGAAGATCCTGAGTTTGAGACGTTCTACACCAAGAACATTCTGCTCAACGAAGGTCTGCGGGCTTGGATGGCTCCCCAAGACCAACCCCATGAACACTTTGTCTTCCCTGAGGAGGTTTTACCCCGTGGAAACGCCCTTTAATAGCTCTCTAGTCATGGGCGGCGGTCGCGACCAGGAATCCTCCGGCTTTGCCTGGTGGGCTGGTAACGCACGCCTGATCAACCTGTCCGGTAAACTGCTGGGTGCCCACGTCGCCCATGCGGGTCTGATTGTCTTCTGGGCCGGGGCGATGACCCTGTTTGAAGTGGCCCACTACATTCCCGAAAAGCCCATGTACGAACAGGGCTGTATTTTGATCCCCCATCTGGCTACCCTCGGTTGGGGCGTCGGTCCCGGTGGTGAAGTCGTGGATACCTTCCCCTACTTTGTGGTGGGGGTGCTGCACCTGGTATCTTCGGCAGTCCTCGGTCTCGGTGGCATTTACCACGCCCTGCGTGGCCCGGAAGTGCTGGAAGACTACTCCGCCTTCTTCGGCTATGACTGGCGCGATAAGAACAAGATGACCACGATCATCGGTATTCACCTGATCCTGCTGGGTCTGGGTGCGTTGCTGCTGGTGGCCAAGGCCATGTTCTTCGGCGGGGTCTATGATACCTGGGCACCGGGCGGTGGTGATGTCCGCATCATCACCAACCCAACCCTGAACCCGGCGATTATTTTCGGCTATCTGCTCAAGTCGCCCTTTGGCGGTGAAGGCTGGATTGTTGGTGTCGATAACATGGAAGACGTGATCGGCGGTCATATCTGGATCGGCCTGATCTGTATTTCCGGTGGTGTGTGGCACATCCTGACCCAGCCCTTTGGTTGGGCACGTCGCGCCTTTGTTTGGTCCGGTGAAGCTTACCTCTCCTACAGCCTGGGTGCCTTGTCGCTGATGGGCTTCATTGCCTCCTGTATGGTGTGGTTCAACAACACGGTTTATCCGAGTGAATTCTTTGGCCCCACCAATGCTGAAGCGTCCCAAGCGCAATCCTTTGTCTTCTTGGCCCGTGACCAAAAGCTGGGGGCCAACATTGCTTCCGCCCAAGGTCCGACGGGTCTGGGTAAGTACCTGATGCGATCGCCGACGGGTGAAATCATCTTCGGCGGTGAAACCATGCGGTTCTGGGATTTCCGGGGACCGTGGCTGGAGCCGTTCCGGGGTCCGAATGGCCTGGATCTGGACAAGCTGAAGAATGACATCCAACCCTGGCAAATCCGGCGGGCGGCTGAGTACATGACCCATGCGCCGAACGGTTCGATCAACTCGGTGGGCGGGATCATCACCGAACCCAACGCGTTCAACTACGTGAACCCCCGTGCCTGGTTGGCCACGTCCCACTTTGTGCTGGCCTTCTTCTTCCTCGTCGGTCACCTCTGGCACGCCGGTCGTGCCCGTGCGGCGGCGGCTGGCTTTGAGAAGGGGATCGATCGCGAGAACGAACCCGTATTGGCGATGAACGATCTTGACTAGGACTTGTCCCTAAAAATCGATCGATCTTGAATTCATTGCAACGATCTTGAATTCATTGCAAAAAGTCTCTCAGTCCCTAGGGATTGGGAGATTTTTATTGTGTTATGGACCCCAGAAAGTCCAGGCGGTCAATCAGCTTTTGGGGATCAGGCGACTCCACTGGCGAAAGCCAAATGCGCCCAGGCTAGCAGCCAGTCCCATGAATCCCAAGATTGAGATTTAAACACTGACCATTAAACACTGACCATTAAACACTGACAATTCCTGACCACTGCACTTGCTTTTGGCCGGTGCGCCGATAGGAAAAGAAATACTCCGGTTGCTGGTAGGTGCAATAGGGCGCGATCGCCACGTGTTCCGGTGCCAGTCCCAGGGATTCAAGTTGTAAAGCATTGATGCGCCGGACATCGAGTCGGACTCGTCCGATCTCTGGATCAGCCAAGATCGGTGGATCAGGCAGTTGGCCCAGGTGGGTGAGGAGGTCCTCCGTATCCAAGCTGGGCCGCAGGGGGTGGAGCGTGGCCCCAACTTCAGCCGCAACCTCCGTGGTCACCTGGTAGACACTGCCCGCGATCGCTGGTCCCAAGGCCACCCGCAAATCCGTGATCGCGCTACCTTGATTCTGGAACTGGGCGATCGTCTGGGGCAAAATCTGGGCCGCTGTGCCCCGCCAACCGGCATGGACGGCTGCGACCTGCCCCGTTTGCGTATCCGCTACCAAGGCTGGCACACAATCTGCGGTACACACCCACACCGATTCCTGGGCGGCGGTCGTGATCAGGCCGTCGGCGGGGGCTAGGGGGGGAGTCTCCGAGAGCGGGGGGATGGGGGCAAGATCGCGGGTACTCAGAACGCAATCGCCGTGGACTTGCCGCACCCGATAGGTTTTAGCCCTAGGATGCAGGATCGGGGTGAGGGTCTGGGGCGATCGGGCGTGGAAGTGTTGGGTAAAAAAGCCGTGGGGCCACGGGGCCAGTAACGAACAGGTGAGGTAGGGGAGACCCTCCCAGGTTTGCCAGTGCCAGGTATGCATAGGACGTGAACAGATAAGACCGATATGACGGGTTAACGTTTTGTGGGGCAAAGAGTCAGTTATATTGAGAAATATAAACGGGGCATCCCGCTCCGGCTCGCCCTGGTAGCCCAGGATACCGATTGTGACGGTGTGCGATCGCCGATCGCGCCGGTCGATCGATTCGGGGGCACCGGGTGTTCTAAACTCTCACTGCACTTTCAGATAGACCCACTCAACCTTGCTGGCGTTCCTGAGAACAATCCGCGATATTATTGCCCGCTGGTGGTCGGAGTTCACCGTCCAGACCAAACTCATGGCGGGGGCAACCCTGTTTGTCTCCTTGCTCATGAGTGGCCTAACCTTTTGGGCAGTCAACACGATTCAGCAAGATGCCCGCCTGAGTGACACCCGCTTTGGCAGTGATTTGGGGTTGCTGCTGGCGGCCAATGTCGCGCCCTTAGTGGCGGAAGATAACCTGCCGGAGTTGGCCCACTTCAGCCAGCGCTTCTACGACAGTACCTCCAGTGTGCGCTATATCCTGTACGCCGACGAAGAGGGCACCATTCGCCTCAGCATTCCCTTCTCGGCCCTAGGGGAAAAATTTGATACCGCAGAAACAGGGCCTAGCTCCAGCCTCTCCACGGAGACCGCCCCCCCCACCCATGCCATTCAGCGGCGGATTCAGTTACCGGACAACTACCTTACCCACGTTGAATCCCGTAACTTTTCGGCCCTGCCTCTCGTGCGCCAGCACAAAACACCGGGGGGGGAGGTGACGGATGTTTTTGTGCCCCTGATCCAGGCGGATCAGTATTTGGGGGTGTTGGCGATCGGGATTAACCCCAACCCAACGGTAGTGGCTTCCTCCCACCTGACACGGGATGTGACGATCGCGGTCTTTGTCTCGATCTGGGTGATGGTGATCCTGGGGGCGGTATTCAATGCCTTGACGATTACCAAACCCATTAAGGAATTGCTGGTGGGGGTCAAGAATATTGCGGCGGGGAATTTCAAGCAGCGGGTAGACTTGCCCCTAGGGGGTGAATTGGGGGAATTAATCCTCAGTTTCAATGAGATGGCGGAGCGATTAGAGCATTACGAAGAGCAGAATATTGAGGAATTGACGGCGGAAAAAGCCAAGCTGGAGATTCTGGTTTCCACGATCGCCGATGGGGCCGTCCTCCTAAATAATGAATTGCAGATTATGTTAGTGAATCCGACGGCGCGACGGCTGTTTGGCTGGGAAGGTCGGGATGTGATTGGCGAAAAGGTGCTGTACTATCTGCCCGTCTCAGCCCAGGTGGAACTCACCCGCCCCCTCTATCAAATGGTGCAGGGTGAATGCGAAACCGCCGAATTCCGGATCACCTTGGATGAGCCTGCCCCCCGGACCATTCGGCTCCTGTTGACCAATGTATTGGATCAGGCGCGGGAGAATGTCAAAGGCATTGCCATGACGATCCAGGACATTACCCGTGAAGTCGAATTAAATGAGGCCCAGAGCCAGTTTATTAGTAACGTTTCCCACGAGCTACGCACTCCCCTGTTCAATATCAAATCCTTTATTGAAACCCTGCATGAATTTGGCGATAGTTTAGGTGAAGCAGAACGGCGGGAATTTTTGGAAACCGCCAACCACGAGACCGATCGCCTCACTCGGTTAGTCAACGATGTGCTAGATCTGTCCCGGTTAGAGTCGTCGCGCCAATACCACTTTGAGGCGGTGGACCTGAATATGGCGATCGAGCAAACCCTGCGGAGCCACCAACTCAATGCCAAGGACAAGGGGATTGAACTGTCCTACGAAGCCGCCCAAGATTTACCCACGGTCCTCGGTCATTACGACCTCCTGCTCCAAGTATTTGCCAATTTAGTGGGGAATGCCTTGAAATTTACGCCCCGTGGTGGCAAGGTGGTGATTCGAGCCTATCAACTCTCGCCGGAAGAATCGGGGATTGCGGTGCAACACTATACCAACCTGAATCCCCCCGATGCCCCGCCGGTGCTGGCCAGTGGTTTAGCTGAATCCGATGCTCTAGGCAGTTCTCCCGCGTTTCCCCACACCTCCCTAGCCTCCCCCCCTGGGTTTGTCCGGATCGAGGTGGCGGATACCGGCATTGGCATTGACGCGAAGGATTTGCATACAATCTTTGATCGCTTTGTGCGGGTGGAAAATCGGGTCCATACCTTGGAGGGCACAGGCTTAGGATTGTCGATCGTGCGCAATATTGTGGAAAAACACCACAGTACGGTCCAGGTGGTGAGCGAGGTGGGAGTGGGCACAACGTTTTGGTTTGATCTGGCCGTTTTTCAGGAGCAAATACACGCGGAGCCAGGGGCGATCGAGGCGGGGAATGGCCGGTTGACGATCGATCCAGCGGCGATTGACGCCGTGATTGAGCCGACGGTGACGATCGAAGCGGTCCCAGTGGAGGACCATGTTGCATCCTAGGGAGTCGGGGGTGTTGGTCAACCTGGCCTTTTTGAGTCAGCGGCCAACGGGACATACCAATTATGCGATGCAGGTGTTGCCCTATCTGGCTGCCTTGCAACCCACCATATTGGCACCAGCAGCACAATTAGCATCGTTACCGGAATTAGCCGAATTAGCCGAATTAGCCGAATTAGATCATCGGGAGCGACCTGAAGCAACGCCGCCCCAGAAATACCCAGGCATCCCGATCGCGGACAATATGACCCCGGATCAGGGGGCATGGGGGCATCTGCGACGCTTGGCCTGGACCCAATTGCAGTTACCGGCACTTTACCACGCCACGAACGCCCGCTTGTTATTTTCGCCAATCCCGGAGGCCCCCCTTTATACGGATTGTCGCTTTGTGGTGACGGTGCATGATTTGATTCCACTGCGGTTTGGGGGACGCTTCTCACGCCTAGCGGCCTATTTCCGCCACTACGTTCCCCGTGTGTTGCATCAGGCCACCCATATCCTCTGTAATTCCCAGGCAACGGTCCAGGAGGTACAAACCACGTTTGGCATTCCGGCCCACAAACTCACCGCCACCCCCCTGGGCTACAACGATCGCCATTTTCGCTATCAGGATCTCCCCACGGCCAATTATTTCCTCTACCTGGGTCGCCCCGATCGCCACAAAAACCTCCCTCGGTTGATCAAGGCCTTTGCGGCCCTGGGCCAGCACGACTGTGAACTATGGCTGGCGGGTCCGCCCGATCGCCGCTATACCCCCGCCCTCCAGGCCCAGGTTGCCGCCCTGCATCTCCAGGATCGGGTTAAGTTCTTGGACTATATTCCCTATGCCGATTTGCCCCAACTCCTGGGACAGGCGATTGCCCTGGTTTTCCCCAGCTTGTATGAAGGCTTTGGGTTGCCCGTGCTGGAGGCAATGGCCTGTGGGACCCCCGTCATCACCTCTAATTGCTCTGCCCTGCCGGAAGTGGCCGGGGATGCCGCCCTTTTGGTCAATCCCTACGTTGAGGGGGAAATCACCGCTGCCATGCAGGTAGTCTGGGACGATGCCTATTTGCGATCGCGCTTACGACAAGCCGGGTTGGCACGGGTGCAGGCATTCAGTTGGGCCAAGACCGGAGCCGCCACGATCGCCGTCTTACAGCAGTATGTATAAGCCCGTCAAGGTAGTGAGAGATGATTGGGTTGAGCCATCGTTCAGGACTTGCTGAGCACGAACACGTTTCCCTCATTGCCCCGACCAATTCGCAAATCTTCATCCAGATAGGTAATCTCTAACCAACCCCGTTGCTCCTTTTGGGGATCAATCGCAAAATCGATCGCGGCAAAGCGGTTTCCGGCTTCAATTTGACGAATAAACGTTGCGGGAGATTGGTAATTAATGAACCGTTGCAGGCCAATGATAAAGCGTTCAAACCGAACATTGACGCGACGATCGGATACCGGTGTAAACGATGCTTTCACACTCACCAGACCTTCCAGAAACGGGGGGCCAGCAATCTCCGCAATGTTGTAAATTTGGGCCTCTTGCACGCGAATACATTGGTAGATTTGGCCTAATTGGAGCAGGGGAAAGCGATCGATCCCCAGCAATTCCTGGCTGGTGGTATAGAGCAACCGCCAATCGCCCTCTAGTAACTCAGCCGCCGCCGTGGGCTGGGGCGTGGGATTGCGATCCTCCAGTTGGGCGATCGCGGCCAGAATTGCCTGCTTGTCTAGCGCCGAGGCCAGCAACCCCCGATTTTTCCCCGCCAGAATTTCGAGTAAGGACGTTTTACCTAACACCCACTTGCCTCCTAAGCATATCCATTGGGAGCCTATCACCTCTAACCGGGAAAAGGGGGGCTGGCCACAGCCATTGGCCGGGGGACATCCGCTTGCCCCGTCTAACCTTTTGACCGTCCCCCGCATCCCCATTGCGATCGCTCCTAGGGCAGATTAAGCTGGGAGACTTGAGGTTATCCCACTTGCCTCTGGCAAAGGTCATTCCAATTATGTGGACAAAGCAAACGATTCTGTCGATTTTGTTGATATTTGTACCGATTTCCCTGGGTGCCCATTTTTTAGAGTGGGGGGAGTTGGCCGTGTTTGTCACAGCCGCGATCGCGATTTTGCCCCTGGCGGCCTGGATGGGGACAGCTACGGAGGAAATTGCGATCGTCGCCGGTCCGGTTTTTGGGGGGCTGCTCAACGCCACCTTTGGCAATGCTACGGAATTGATTATTGCCTTGATTGCGCTGCGGGCCGGATTATTGAGTGTGGTCAAGGCCAGTATTACCGGGTCGATCATTGGCAACCTGCTGCTGGTGATGGGGTTAGCCATGCTGCTGGGGGGCTTGCGCTATAAGCAACAGACGTTTCAGCCCGTGGTAGCACGGGTGAATGCCTCTTCGATGAACCTGGCGGTGATCGCGCTCCTACTACCGGCGGCGGTGCACTATACCTCCAGTGGCATTAACCCATTGGCCATTCAACGGTTGTCGATCGCCACGGCAATCGTCTTGATTTTGGTCTATGGCCTCACCTTGCTCTTTTCGATGAAGACCCATAGCTATCTCTATGAAGTTGGCATGGCGGGGGCTGATGAAGACGGAGCAGCCACCCCCAGCGTCACGCTGCCGTCACCGATTTCCCCGGACGAGGCAGAGGCCAATGCACCGGCGGACAGTGAGCACCAGCCTAACCTGCTCCTTTGGATTGGGGTGTTGTTAGTGGCAACGGTATTAGTGGCAATCGAATCGGAACTGTTGGTGGAGAGCCTCGAAGTTGCGACCCATCAGTTAGGCTTTACCGCCCTGTTTACTGGGGTGATCCTGTTACCCATCATCGGCAACGCGGCTGAACACGCCACCGCCGTCACCGTGGCGATGAAAGACAAGATGGACCTCTCCTTAACAGTGGCCGTCGGTTCCAGCCTGCAAATTGCCCTGTTTGTAGCCCCAGTTCTCGTCCTTGCCGGGTGGTTCATGGGCCAGCCGATGGATTTGGACTTTAACCCCTTTGAACTGGTGGCGGTGGCCGTAGCTGTTGCGATTACCAACTCCATTAGTGCTGATGGCAAATCCAACTGGTTGGAGGGAATCTTGCTCCTTGCTGCCTATGCGGTATTGGGCCTAGCGTTCTATTTCCATCCGGTCATTGAGGGCATTGGTTAGGGAATTAAGACCCCTAGCGGGTTTGGAACAACACCGTCCGGCTACTGGCGTTCCATGCCACCGAAATGTTATTTCCGCCCCCTTGTAGGTCTACCGCCCGCACAAAGCCACTGCCCAGGAAGGCGTGTAGACCAATCCCCAATCGCGGCAAGATGTTAATGGGGACAAAGGAATTGTTGCTGACAATGATGCCTTTTTCCGCTTGCAATTGGCCATTGATGCGAATGCTGATGGCATTGTCACCGGGCGGGGGCGGGGGCGGCGGCGGGGGCGGCGGCGGGGGCGGCGGCGGCGGCGGCGGGGTTGTCCCCGTGACCGCCTGCAACCAGGTGGCTAAGCCTTCGGCTACTCCCAAGCCAATATTGGCGCGTTGATTTTGGAGGATGAAGCGATCGGTGGGGTTGGTGAGAAAGCCCAACTCCAGCAAGAGGGAGGGCGGACGCACATCTCGGCAAAATGCCAAGCGACCGACTGCCGTGGCCGTATCGGGTTTAACCCCCCGGCTAGGGATTTGGGGCACCCGCCGCAAATAGGCCGAGAGGATAATCTGGGCGTGTTGCCGCCGAACGTCATTATTGGCGATGTAAAAGCAAGTTGCCCCCCGCACTGTGGGATCGTTGAAGGCGTCGGCATGGATTTCCAGGGCAATATCGCGGCTATCGGAGCGGGCATTAATCCAGTTGATCGTGCCCCGCAAACTGAGGGTATCCGGCACCGAAAAAACTGCATAGCCCCGTGGTTGTAGGACAGCGACAATGCGATCGCGTACCAGCATCATTTCTTGGGCCTCAGTGGTATTCCCAGCAATGGCCCCTGGATCGCGTTGACTTCCCTCAAACCCGCCGTGACCGGCTGAGATAAAAATCCGTCCTGCCATTTGCGATTCGCATCCCTGGTTGAATGAAGGTGGACTGTCCGTATTTCCCTAGCCAGCGATCGCCAGCCCATCGACCCCGATCAAAGTCGTAACTCACTATAGCGATTCTTGCGCTATTTCGGGACAGGCAGTTGAAATTTATTATTCAATCGGATTCAGGTCAATGGGTGGCTCACCTTCCCCCTTGGCCCAGCGGATTCGCCATGATAATAAGCAGTACAGCAATCCATGCCGATTCCTTCTAGCCCCTATGCCCTGCTGTAACCATAGTCACCACCGTAACCGTTCGTAGTGACGACTTCAGTCGTCTCCCCTAGGATGTCTCCTGTAACTCTAAGATTGACCCAAGCCTATTGACTAAATATCAATGACTTCAGTCGTCTCCCCTAGGATGTCTCCTGTAACCCCCTCCTCCTTACTTCGCCACTACCAAGGCGCGATCGCTGGAGCTTGGCAAGCCGAAGGCTATGGCTATTGGTGCCTCAGCCATGCTCCGAAACACCTCTGGCTCGCCCAAGGATCGCCGCTCCCCTGGCAAACCCAGTCTCCCCGCACCCTGGCCTGGACGATCGCCGATCGCTGTGCCCAGGATTTGATCGAACACGGACAGGTTTGGCCCGATCACTGGCTAGGGGAGGTTTGGGGGGACTGCCATCGCGAAGCTACCGCCTCGCCCACGGCCCCTCTCGCCTCGGTCACGCTGCCCACTGAGGCGGAAATCCTGCTGGCCCTGCTCCCCGTGGCCTTGTTCGCTCACGATACGCCCGCCCGCTTGGCCCAAGCCCATCAGTCCCTCTGCTTAGCCCTGCGGCGGGAATGGCCAGAGGAGCCGGGGCGGGAACCGGATTGGGATCGCCTTGCCGCAGCTTGGGGCGTGTTTGCCCTGGCACTCGCCCAGGTTTACCAAGGGAATCGGGAACCGGTGACCCTGATCCCGTCAATTTTGGCCGCATTGCCGACGATCGCCCCCACGGCCATGACCGATGATTCCCAGGCCAGTACCGAGATGGCACGGTGCTTGCAAGCTGTCCAGCAGGGACTCACCCAGGGGGCGGGCTTGGTCAGGGTTGTCTCCATGCTTTTGGAGCCAGCGCCGGAGCCGGGAATCGGGATCACGCAATTAGTCGCGATCGCCCTGTATTGTTACCTCAGTGCGCCGAGGGATTTTCGCTGTGCGGTGGTGCGATCGGTGCAAGCGACTCGACTGCCGTCCCCGATTGCTCCAGGAGGTGTTCTGCCAATGGCCGCCCAACTCCCTGGCTTAGCTGCGCTCACGGGGGCGCTGGCTGGCAGCTATCACGGGGGGGATGGGTTACCCTTGATGATGTTCCCACACGCCAATCCCCAGGCGGCTGAGCGAAATTCGACGCGCGCTCTCCCCCGATTTCCCTTCGTCGGGCCGACGGTCCTCCAACAGATGTTGCCCCTGGCGGCGGCGTGGGCCGGGGCCTACCAACCCCGTAGGCGATCGTCCTTGCCCCCGGTCACCCTGCCGCGAGTGTATTCCTCGCCCTAAACCGACGTGAGTTCGATCACAGCCCCATTGCCCTCACCCCCCAGCCCCCTCTCCCAAACGGGGCGAGGGCGAGGGGGAGTCCGACATCCTCAAGGTTTTAGGCCCCTCTCCCTGGGGGAGAGGGGTTGGGGTGAGGGTCATTGAACAGACGTTAAACAACCGTTTGCAGGCTCAAGGCGGCTTCATTCAGGGCTTGAACGCTCACCTTCGTTTGGCTAATGCCACTGGCATTTTGCACAGCCCCTTGGTTGAGGGCATTCATGGCTGTGACCACTTGTTGTGTCGCGATCGCCTGTTGTTTGGCCGTGAGGGAGATCTGCTGACTGCTGATGACGACCCGGTTAATCGCTTCTGTCACATTGGTAAAGGTATCAGCGGTGCTTTGGGCTGTGGTTACACTCTGCTGCACGGTTTGGGTCCCTTCTTCGGTCACCTGGATCGTGGCATTAATGGCCGTCTGAATATCGGCGATCAACTCATTATCCGTTCAGCGGATTGCTTACTCTGATCCGCCAATTTCCGAATTTCTGCTGCAACGACGGAAAACCCCCGACCATGTTCTCCTGCCCGCACGGCTTCGACCGCCGCATTCAAGGCCAGCATATTGGTCTGATTGGCCAAATCCCCGACCAGGTTGGTGATATTGCCAATTTGGCCTGTTTGTTCACTCAGACGCAGGATATGGCTGGCGATCGCGCTCACCTTGCTGTTCAGGGTGGCCATATCTTCCAGGGTACGTTCCACCGCTGTTGTGCCGACGATCGCTAGATCTGCAACCTGTTGCGCGGCGGCGGCCATCTCTGCCTGTTCGGCTGACTGGCGGGCCGATGATCCTAACTCATCCATTGTGCTGGTGGTTTGCGTCACCGAGGTGGCCTGTTGGGCGGCGACCCGTTCCTGTTGCTCGATCGTGGCGGCAATTTCGCTGGAGGAACTGGCAATATTATTCGTAACTTGATTGATGGGACGAATGACTTTTTGGGCAATGAGCAAAAGAGCACTGAGGCCAATCAAAATGGCGATCGCGGTACCGCTGATGGACACAAACCGGGAAAGATTTTCAGCTTGGCTGGCTGTCTGTTGTCGCTGCGTCAGTAGCTCCGTTTCCACCTGGATCATTTCCGCGATTCCCAGTCGGATTTCATCCATGATTTGTTTACCCTGCCCAGACAGAACCAACTCCCGCACGGTTTGCTCTTGGCCCTCCCGTTTGAGGGCGATCGTGCGGGCTAGGTAGTCCAATTTCTGCTGGGTTAAGGTTTCCAGTTTCTCCGCCCTAGCCACTTGTGCCGGGTTGTCGTTCACGAGGGCTTTTAAATCAGCCAAGGTACTGTCCAGTTCGACAATCGCCTCATTGTAAGGCTCTAAGAAACTCTCTTGATGGGTGATAATAAACCCCCGTTCACCAGTTTCCGCATCCACCAATTCCTTCTCCAAGGCGCGTAGCTCTTCCCTAACCATATAGGTATGAGTGACCCAGCGATTGGCTTCCACCAGCGTCCGCATACTGATCTGGGAAACCACACCGACTCCCAGCATGACCAGCAAGACGGCCCCAAAGCCAAGTTGGGTGACGCGTCCCAGTTTCAGGTTGCGTTGCATGGCAACGGTATTGATCGTCATTGGTTTATCTCAACTTTTTCAGTCAAAGAGGAGAGTTGCTAGCGTGCTCTGTCCACAGAAATGGTTCGCTGTTTACACGACAAATTGCACGACAAATTGCACGACAAATTGCATGACAAATTGCATGACAAATTACACGACACAGTAGTCCTAAATTAATCCTCGATCGCTTAGTTGTCTAGATGATGTCCCTGTTAACGGTGGTGAGTCATGGCCTACCTGATTGCGAGTGATTGACGCGATCAGATCGATGTGCAATTGGCAACCCTCAGTCTACGAGGACTTCTTTGCTTAAAGTGCCCGTCCAGGAACACGGGTTCCCACTGTGTTACAAAAGAACATTAAGTGTTGCATTGGTTCAAAGTAACGCCCAATGAGCCGTCGGTGAAGGCAGCGCCGGACAGCGTGGGACAATCCGTTCTGATGGACAACCGATCGCAGCCCCCAGTCATTACCGCCATGCCCCGGACTCCAACCCTTTCCTTCGATCGCGGCACCCTGATCCTGCACCCCCCCCACGGGGAAAAGCCTGGATTGAGTATGCGGTTTGGGACGATCGCGTCGAGCGGTTTCGGGTTCCGGCTAACCAATACCGTCCACTGGTGGAAGCGTTAGAGGCGGAGGGGACGGCTTTTACCGATCAGGCGAAGGCGTTTGCACCCTTGACCCTGGACGCGTGTCTGACGCTGCCCCCCTATCCCCATCAACAGGCGGCACTGGAAGCTTGGCAGCAAGCAGGACGACGGGGGGTCGTGGTCTTGCCCACGGCGGCGGGAAAAACCTACCTGGCCCAGTTGGCGATGCAGGCGACACCGCGCCATACCTTGATTGTGGTGCCGACGCTGGATTTGCTGCACCAGTGGTATGCCCATCTGCTAGCGGCGTTTCCTGATGGGGAGATTGGCCTGTTGGGCGGGGGATCGCGCGATCGCAGTCCGATCCTGGTGGCCACCTATGACAGTGCGGCCATCCATGCGGAAACCCTGGGGAATCGCTATGGCTTGCTGATTTTTGATGAATGCCATCACCTGCCCAGTGACTTTAACCGGGTGATTGCCGAGTATGCGATCGCGCCCTATCGCCTAGGGTTAACGGCCACACCAGAGCGGGCCGATGGTCGCCATGCGGATCTCGAACACCTGATTGGGCCAGAGGTCTACCGCCGCACCCCGGAGGAACTGGCCGGACAGGCCCTCGCCCACCATGAGGTGGTCCAGATTAAGGTGAACCTGTCCCGGTGGGAACGCCAACGCTACGAGGCGCTCATCCAGGAACGTAACGCTTTTCTCAGTCAAAGCAAGATTCGGCTGGGCAGTCTGGAGGGGTGGCAACGGTTTGTCCAGGTAAGTGCCACGTCGGCGGCGGGGCGCAAGGCCATGTTGGCCCATCATGAGGCACGGGCGATCGCGTTGGGCACTGATGGCAAGATCCGGGTTCTCACGGATTTGCTCAGCCAGCACTATCCGGAACAGGTGTTAATTTTTACTAATGATAACGCCACGGTTTACCGCATTTCCCAGGATTTCCTGATCCCCGCCATCACCCACCAAACTCCGGTAAAGGAACGCCATGAGATTCTCGATCGCTTTAAGCAGGGGATTTACAAAACGCTGGTGGTGGCTAATGTCCTGGATGAGGGGGTGGATGTGCCCGATGTACGGATTGCAATTTTCCTGGCCGGCAGTGGCTCCACGCGGCAATTTGTCCAACGGCTGGGGCGGGTGTTGCGCAAGGGGACGCAGGTGAATAAACAGGCGATTCTGTATGAGGTGATTGCAGCGGATACGGTGGAGGAGCGCACCTCCGATCGTCGCCGTCAGCGATCGCGAACCGGGACAGATCCGCGATCGGGCAACCCACCTACACAATGGGAGGGCTTACCCCCTACGTCATACCCCCCACCGATACCCCTGCGTCAACCGCGTGCAGCTGAAACAGGGGCAAGTTGGGAGGAGAAGGACGACGATCGGCCAAGTTAAATAAAATCTTCAGGGCCAATTACGCTAGCTTCCACACCAGGTAAAACCGCTAACAATTGTCCCGTATTGCGATTGGTTAGCAAGGTTTCAATTTGCCCATCTTGAACATATTGATCCAGCCCTTGGCTAATTACTAAATCAGCAAAAGTGAGGCCAGTGGGCAGCTTCATAAAGTCTTCCGCATCATTATAAAACACAATATCAAAGGTATCACCTCCCAAGAGATAGGTATCAATTCCTGGCCCCCCGATCAGGGTATCCTGGCCGAGATCGCCCGCTAACGTATCATTTCCCCCTTCGCCCAATAGCGAATCATTGTCTTTCCCGCCGTAGAGGACATCATCGCCATTGCCACCGATGACCGTATCGTTGTCGCGATCGCCGTACAACATATCATTGCCGTCGCCCCCGTCAACGCGATCGATCCCCTTGCCGCCGCGCAGCGTATCATTGCCAGCTTCACCTAATAATTGATCATTGCCTTGCCGACCGTGCAGAAAATCATTCCCGCCTCGCCCGGACAGGGTATCATTGCCATTGCTGCCCGTGAGGACATCATTTCCCTCCGTTCCCACAATATTCCCACTTGTATTACCGGAACCTGGATCGCCCGCACCTGGATCACTGGTACTACCACTACCCAGGTTCGGGATCACATTATTGCCCGGTGCCAGACCAAATTTTTGTACCCAATAATGTCCACCGGTCACATTACCCGTATCGTTCGCCAGGAAAAAATAGCCCACCCCAATACTTTGGTAATTAGGATTGAGAATGTTAGCTCGATGTCCAGGGCTGTCCATCCATCCAGCAACGACATCTGCTGGAGAAACATAACCTCTCCCAATATTTTCACCAACTCCTCCAGGAAAACCAAACGCCGCTGCTCGACTATCAGCATCTGACCCATTTAAACCGATGTGACTGAAGTAATCATTCAAAGCCATATCTTCGCTGTGGGCTTCGGCGGCGTTGATCAGACGTGAGTCTGGGACGAGGGGACGCAGACCGAGCTTGGCACGTTCCTGGTTGGTCAGGGCAATCACTTCCTGGATAAAGGCAATAGACATAGGGTTTTTCTCTGAAATCGCTAAATGCAGTAGGTTACAAAATGTTGAATTAGCACCCATTATGCACTCAGGATAGCTGCTGGCTGGGGCGCTGACAGGTTGACGGTTCATCTAAGATTAATGCATCTACATTAAAATGCCTTTCAAATAAGGTACAAGTAATTGCAAAGTTATGCATGAGTTGCTGTTGATCAGCGGTAGATAGAAGTGGTAAACAAGCTTGATGATGGGCGAGATCGAGACAGCCAAATAACTGTTGGCAATCTTGATAATACTTGCGGGTGTCTAGGATGTGGGCTTGCCAGACGGTGGCGATCGCCCTGGGGGGAACGAGGGTCAGGCTGGGATAGCGATACATCAGAAATAGAAACTGCAAGTAGGCCATGAGCTTGTGTTGTATCGGCTGCTCGGCGATTCCCCAAGTGATCCCTGGGGAAACTGCGGTTGCCTGAGCGAGGGGGGTGAGTTTGTCCGCGATCGGTTGGAGGTCAAGCTGTTGCAACTGGGCGAGGAAGCCGCGATCGGTTGGGGATAGGGAGGACGGGGACATATTAGAAAACATGATTACAATCGGTGTTCAATACCCTTCACCGAATCTATCAGCCCGAACTGACTCTCATTACGCAAGGATGGCTAGACAGGCTGGCCAAAGCCCCCACCACCAGGCGTTTCAATTACAAACACATCTCCTGATTCCATCGTGACCGTTGCCGTATGGTCGAGCGCTTCAATTCCTCCGTGGACCCGTTCTACTCGATTGCGACCCACAGCACCGGGTTGACCGCCTGCCAGCCCAAAGGGCGCCACCCGGCGATGGCTGGACAAAATACTGGCCGTCATTGGCTCGCGAAAACGTAGCCGCCGGATCACACCATCCCCGCCTCGATATTGGCCCGCCCCGCCACTATCGGGCCGAATCGCAAAGCTTTCCAGGATCACCGGAAAGCGCCACTCCAACACCTCCGGATCGGTGAGGCGGGAGTTGGTCATGTGGGTATGGACGGCATCGGTGCCATTGAAGCCGGGACCGGCTCCCGATCCGCCGCAGATGGTTTCGTAATATTGATAGCGATCGTTACCAAAGGTGAAATTATTCATCGTTCCCTGGGAGGCTGCCATCACCCCTAGGGCACCATAGAGGGCATCGGTAATCGCCTGGGAGGTTTCCACATTACCGGCCACTACCGCAGCGGGATAGTGGGGATTGAGCAAAGAACCCGCTGGAATTTTGATTTGCAACGGTTTGAGACAGCCCGCGTTGAGGGGAATGTCATCATCGACCAGGGTGCGAAAGACATAGAGAACTGCTGCTTTACACACCGCTGCCGGGGCATTGAAATTACTCTGTTGCTGAGGAGACGTGCCTGTAAAGTCGATCGTGGCGCTGCGGTTAGCGCGATCGATGCTCACTGTGACGCTAATCTGACTGCCATCATCCAGTTGATGGGTAAAGTGACCATCTTTCAGGACCTCAATCACCCGTCGAACCGATGCTTCTGCATTATTTTGAACATAGGCCATATAGGCTTGCACTGTATCTAGCCCGTAGTGATCTACCAGCTTATGGAGTTCTTGGACACCGCGTTCATTGGCCGCAATTTGGGCCTGGAGATCGGCGATATTTTGCACGGAATTCCGCACCGGATAGGGACCCGTTGTGAGGCGTTCTAGTAAAGCCGCTTCCTGGAATTGACCGCGATCGACTAACTGGAAATTATCCAATAAAACCCCTTCTTCTTCAACCGTATGGCTATGGGGCGGCATGGAGCCAGGGGTAATCCCGCCAATATCAGCATGGTGTCCCCGCGAGGCGACATAAAAGAGGGGTTGAGGGTGGGCTGTATTTTTGAGAAAAACGGGGGTGATGACGGTGATATCGGGTAAATGGGTGCCACCGTTATAGGGATTATTCGATACATACACATCCCCTGGTTTCAGATCATCCCTCTTTGCCGCCATGAGGGCTTGGACGCTTTCACTCATGGAGCCTAAATGCACGGGAATATGGGGGGCATTGGCGACCAATTGGCCCTGGGTATCGAAAATAGCACAGGAGAAATCGAGGCGTTCTTTGATGTTGACGGAATAGCTGGTATTTTGCAGGGTGACGCCCATTTCTTCAGCGATCGATCGCAGCAAATTATTAAAAATTTCCAACATGACTGGATCGGGTGCTGTCGCCAACCCAGGCCCTAGGGCGGGTTTTTCCTCAGCAATGGTCGATCGGCCCGCGATATTGTCGGCAAACCCGCCCCTACCGATATCATTGGGTTTTCCACTGGGCAGGTTTATAGCAATGGTCGATCGGCCCGCGATATTGTCGGCAAACCCGCCCCTACCGATATCATTGGATTTTCCACTGGGCGGGTTTATAGCAATGGTCGATCGGCCCGCGATATTGTCGGCAAACCCGCCCCTACGATCGGTCAAAACTAGATGATTACGAGGGGTTAGGGTTGCCTGCCAACCGGGTTCGATGACGATCGTGCTGGTGGATTCCATGATCAATGCGGGGCCGGAAATGCGATCGCCGGGAACCAGATTGGCCCGTAAATAAATCGGGGTATCGTGCCAGGTGCCTGCGGTGTAAACCGGGGCTGTCGTCGTGGGGTGTAGCGGCGTTGTGCGGGTGTCCGATCGCGCTACTTCAGCCGGAATCGGCATGTGACCCACCACCTCCACCGACAGGCTTTCCAGCACCAGTGTCTTATTCGCCTGGATAAAACCATAGCGTTGTTGATGGGCCTGCTCAAAATCCTGGCGCATCTGGGTCGCATTGCCAAAATCCACTAGGAGCGGGGCATCCGTACCCTCATAGCGCAGGAGTGCCTTGGGTAGCACCTGGATTTGGGTCTCCTCTACGCCCTGTTGGTGAATCTCAGCTTTCCCCGCTGTCGCCAGTTCGTCCAGGATGGGGGTCAAGTCTGGGAGCAAGTCAGGAGTCAAGGGACGCTCGATCGCCCGTTGGCGCAGGGTGCGTAAATCCGCCAATCCCATGCCATAGGCCGAGAGGACCCCCGCGTAGGGGTGGAGAAAAATCTGTTTCATCCCCAGCAGCGTTGCCATCTGGCAGGCGTGTTGGGCACCGGCCCCGCCAAAACAGCAGAGGGTATACTCGGACACGTCATAGCCGCGCTGAATCGAGATTTTCTTGATCGCATTGGCCATTTTCTCCGCCGCGATCGCCAGGAACCCCGCCGCCACCTGCTCCGGGGTGCGGGTATCGCCCGTGGCTTGTCGAATCGTCTCGCTGAGGGTCTGGAATTTTTGGCGCACGACCTCAGCATCCAGGGGTAAATCGCCATCAGGACCAAACACCTGGGGGAAAAAAGCCGGTTGAATCTTGCCGACCATCACATTGGCATCGGTCACGGTCAACGGTCCCCCCCGTCGGTAACAGGCCGGTCCCGGATTCGCCCCCGCTGATGCTGGCCCCACCCGATAGCGGGCACCATCAAAGCTCAAAATCGAGCCGCCCCCTGCTGCCACCGTATGAATCGCCATCATCGGCGATCGCAGCCGCACCCCCGCCACTTCCGTCTCAAACCGCCGCTCGTATTCCCCGGCATAGTGGCAAACATCCGTAGAGGTGCCGCCCATGTCGAAGCCAATGATTTTCGTGAAGCCCGCGATCGCGCTCGTCTGCACTGCGCCCACCACACCCCCCGCCGGACCCGACAGGATACTGTCTTTCCCCTGGAACCGGCGGGCATCGGTGAGGCCCCCATTGGATTGCATAAACATCAGCAGGGGACGTTGCGCCCCTGGGGTTTCGGGATGGCCGTTGAGTTCCCCGGCCACCTGATCCACATAGCGGCGCAAAATCGGTGACAGGTAGGCATCCACCACCGTCGTATCCCCCCGGCTCACCAGCTTCATCAGGGGACTGACTTCGTGGGAGAGGGATACCTGGGTAAAGCCAATGGCACGGGCCAGTTGCCCCAATTGCCGCTCATGGTCAGGGTAGCGGTAGCCATGCATCAGGACGATCGCACAGGCGCGAATACCGCGATCGTAGGCGGCTTGCAGGTCCGGGAGAATCGCCTCGGTTTGCAGGGGGTGCAGGACCTCCCCTTGGGCGCTCAGCCGTTCCGGGACCTCAATCACCTGTTCATAGAGCATTTCCGGCAGGATAATTTCCCGCGCAAAAATATCGGGCCGATTCTGGTAGCCAATGCGCAGGGCATCGCGAAAGCCCTGGGTAATCAGCAACAGGGTGCGATCGCCCTGCCGCTCCAGTAGGGCATTGGTCGCCACGGTCGTCCCCATCTTGACTACCCCAATCTGGTGCGAAGGCAGGGGCGCATCGGCAGGCACTCCCAGCAGGTCACGAATCCCCTGGATGGCCGCATCCCGATAGCGTTCGGGATTTTCCGATAGGAGTTTGTGAATGATCAGGTGACCATCGGGGCGTTGGGCGACGATATCGGTGAAGGTGCCGCCGCGATCGATCCAGAATTGCCAGCGAGTCATAGGGGGAAGGGAGAAGGGAGAAGGGAGAAGGGAGAAGGGAGAAGGGAGAAGAGAGAAGAGAGGGTGAGTGTTGACGACTCCGCTTTAAAGAGGGCTTTAACTAGGGATGGATTATGGGATGAGTAAGGGTTGACGATCGGCTGCTAGTTGTTTGGGGTCGGCTTCAAAGAGTTGGCCGTGGTTCAGGGTCCAGCAGCGATCGGCAATGTCTAACAAATCCCCGGTTTCGTGGGTGACGACTAATAGGCTCCAGTGCTGTTTCAGTTTTGCGAGTAGGGTGACTAACTGTCGGCGCATTGACCAATCGAGGCCAGCGGTGGGTTCATCCAGGAGCAGCAGGTGGGGTTGACGGATCAGTTGGACGGCTAGGGCCAGACGGCGCTGTTGCCCGCCGCTCAGGGATTGGGGGGCTGCACCCAAGGGGAGGTGTTCTAGGCCGACTTCCGTAAGCGCATCCGTGATCTGATCCATGCGGAGGCCGGGATGTCCGAGCCGCAATTCCTCCAGGATGCTGTTGCCGCAGAAATGGCGTTCTGGAAACTGGAAGACTAGTCCCCCCAGTTGTTGCAGGTGCAGCGACGTGAGTTCCTGATCCCGCCAGTAAATCTCGCCCGCCGTGCATTCCGCCAACCCGGCCAGGATCTCTAGGAGTGTGCTTTTGCCGGAGCCGCTGGGGCCAATGATCAAGCCTAGCTGTTGCGGGGCAAATTCCAGGGTGATCGATCGCAGGATCGGGGTCGGTGTTGCGGGGGGATGATAGCTAACGTTTTTGAGATAGAGCATTCAATTGGGCTTGGGGTAGGCTGCCAATGGGGGGCGATCGGGTACGCACCAGTATCCCATTGTACCCAACCCTTCCCGGCGACCGTCAGGTCACTTCAGGCAAGCTTCATGATGCCTTTAGACAGGAATCGCTTGTAACCCTGGAACCCCATGTTACGCTAGGGATGCTTTCTCTAGCTTCCAGATTGGGACAACGACAATGAGAATTCTGGTCACAGGGGGTGCAGGATTCATTGGTTCCCATTTGATCGATCGCTTGATGGATCAAGGGCACGAAGTCTTGTGTTTAGACAATTTCTATACGGGACATAAACGCAATATTTTGAAATGGCTGGGTCATCCCTATTTTGAATTGATTCGCCATGATATTACTGAACCGATTCGGCTAGAGGTGGATCAGATTTATCATCTGGCTTGCCCTGCTTCGCCGGTTCACTATCAGCATAATCCAGTGAAAACCATCAAGACGAATGTGATGGGAACCCTCTATATGCTGGGATTAGCTAAGCGGATTCAGGCGCGGTTTTTATTGGCATCCACATCGGAGATTTATGGCGATCCCAATGTCCATCCGCAACCGGAGGAATATTGGGGCAATGTGAATCCGATCGGAATTCGATCGTGCTATGACGAGGGCAAACGGGTAGCAGAAACCTTAGCCTTTGACTATCACCATCAAAATGGTGTTGATATTCGAGTAGCGCGAATTTTCAATAGTTTAACTGGTGATCAACCCGTTATCTATTATCAAGGCAATCAACTTTACTATGAATCTTTCGCTGATTGCTACGATCGCATTCATCAGGATATTTCCAGAGTCTCGGTTCCCTGCTTTGACAGCCAAGCCAACATGGTTTTGAAACCTATCTCAGCAATTTGGAAACACAAGGTTAACAAGCCAGGGTATGAGATTACTACGACCTGGGGTAAACGTGTCAAGATTACTGAAGATCACAGTCTATTCACACGGGATGAACAGGGCTTGCCCAGACCAGTTTTTGGGAAGGATCTCCAGGTTGGTGATTGGGTAGCAGTTCCCGCCCACCTTCCGTTCATTGATCGACCACTGGAGCCTTTTTTCATCACGGATAAAGTTTCGGACGAAGGTTTATCAATCTGTCCTCCAGATGTACTTCCCTATTTGGAACAGCATCGTGAGGCAATTTATGGCTATTTAGAGGAACAAGGAATTGACTCTCGACAGCGCTATAGTTGTCTTAAAAAATACGAAGTCGGCAATCGTATTCCTCTGAAATTATGGCAGTATTTAGGGCTACCAATGATGCCCAAAGATTGTATTGCAACGGCTAGCTCTGCCAAACGGATCAATAATTATATTGAAGACATGGAAGCCTTGCTGTGGTTCTTGGGTTTTTATCTGGCAGAAGGATGTCTTATCTATCGCGATCCAGGTGATTATCAGCTATTGTTTAGCTCCAGTGTCAAATATTTAGAGAAACTGATAGAAATCTGTCGATCGCTGTTTGGTTGTGACTGTACAATTACTTGGAATGAAGATTCCAATAAAGCGCCTGCTGTTCATCTGCGTTCTAAAATTATTGTTGATTTGGTTGTGAACGCTTTCGGGTTTGGTAGGAATCTGAGTCCTCAAAAAGATATCCCCACCTGGATTTTACAATTACCAAAACAGCAATTGGTACATTTCTTGCAGGGATTTTGGGAGGGAGATGGTAATCATGATGCCAAAACCACTGGTTCGCAGTTGATTTTCAATAGCTCTAGTTCAGCCATTATCGAGAAGTTAGTCTTGATTTTGGCAAAATTTGGTTTAATTGGCTCGGTTTCAGAATTTTATACAACGGTTAGCCGAGCCAATCCCAAGCAGTACAAGTCTTATCGCCTGACCGTACAGGGTTTAGACGACTACGACATCCTCAAATTGGGTAGCAGCCAGCAAACTTTGCAGGCCAAAACCACAAACACTTTAGCTTGGGCAAGGGTGAAGGAAATTCGTAAATTTGACATTGATGATTTTGTCTATGATTTCTCGGTGCCAGAGGCTGAAAACTTTATTGGGGGTACTTATGGAATTTGCTGCCACAACACCTATGGTCCTAGGATGTTAGAAAACGATGGGCGCGTCGTGAGTAATTTTGTGGCACAAGCCGTGCGTGGGAATGCCCTGACGGTCTATGGTGATGGCTCACAAACTCGGAGTTTTTGCTATGTCTCGGACCTGGTTGAAGGCTTGATGCGGTTAATGGCGGGTGATTTTGTTGGGCCGGTTAATTTGGGCAATCCCGATGAATATACAATTCTGCAATTGGCGGAAACGGTACGGGAAATGGTCAATCCCGATTTGGAAATTGTTTATAAGCCGCTACCCCAGGATGACCCGCGCCGTCGTCAACCGGATATTACCCGTGCTCAGACCCATTTGAACTGGCAGCCGCAAGTACCGTTAAAGGAAGGCTTAGCGGCGACGATCGCTGATTTTCGTGAACGGATTAATCAAGGGAGTCATTAACTATGCGCGTTTGTGTCATTGGCACCGGTTATGTGGGATTGGTCACGGGTGTTTGCTTGGCCCACATTGGTCATGAGGTGATTTGTATTGACAACAATGAGGACAAAATCAAGCTGCTGAATGCGGGCCAGTCCCCCATTTTTGAACCGGGATTGGTGGAGATCATGAAGTCATCCACTGAGGCTAAGTTACTGACCTTTAGCACTGATTTGACTGCTGGGGTACGGCATGGCGAGGTGTTATTTATTGCGGTGGGAACACCGGCTTTGCCGACGGGGGAAAGCGATACCCGCTATGTGGAGGCGGTTGCCCGTGGCATTGGTCATTGCCTGAGTGAAGCCGATCAGGGCTATAAGGTGATTGTGAATAAGTCAACGGTGCCGATCGGGTCGGGTGACTGGGTGCGGATGTTGGTGGTGGATGGCATTACCGATGGTAAGAAAAATGGTGAGGGGACGGCTACGAAACCTAGCGCAACGGTTGAGTTTGATGTGGTGAGTAATCCGGAATTTTTGCGGGAAGGATCGGCGGTTTACGATACCTTTAATCCCGATCGTATTGTGTTGGGCAGCAATAGCCAGCGGGCGTTGGATCTGATGCAGCAGTTGTATGCACCGATTATCGATCGCAAGCTAGATGCTGGGTATCTGGATTTAACCGAGCCAGTGCCGGTGGTGATGACGGATCTCAACTCGGCGGAAATGATCAAGTATGCCGCGAATTCGTTTCTGGCCACTAAGATTAGCTTTATCAATGAGATTGCCAATATCTGCGATCGTGTCGGGGCGGATGTGGTGCAGGTGGCCAGGGGCATTGGGCTGGATTCGCGCATTGGCAGCAAGTTTTTGCAAGCCGGGATTGGTTGGGGGGGATCTTGTTTCCCCAAGGATTTAGCGGCGTTGATCCACACAGCGGAGGACTATGGGTATGAAGCCCAGTTGCTTAAGGCGAGTGTGAGTACGAACCAACGTCAACGCATGATTATAGTGGAAAAGCTGCAACAGGTGTTGAAGATTCTGAAGGGCAAGACGATCGGACTGTTGGGGTTGACCTTTAAGCCGGATACAGATGATATGCGGGATGCACCGTCGTTGGATTTGATTGAACATCTGCATCGGCTGGGGGCAAAGGTGAAAGCCTATGACCCGATCGTGTCGCAAACGGGTCTCCGGTTTGGGATTTCCCACGTGATTGTGGAAACCAATTTGGAGCAGTTGGCGGATGGGTGTGATGCGTTGGTGGTGGTGACGGATTGGCCGCAGTTCCAAAATCTTGATTATGCCCAAATTGCCCAACTGATGCACAATGCGGTGATGATTGATGGGCGTAATTTCCTCGATCGTGAGGCGTTGCAAAATGCTGGGTTCTATTATGTTGGGATTGGGCATTAAGTCCCTTTACATCTTGGTGTCTTTTGCGGGTGATCTAGGTTGAATCACCACAAAGACACGAAGGTCACAAAGTTACGCCAAGATGCTTAGTGTTTCTTGGTGTGCCTTGGGCCTTGGTGGTTTAGAGTTCTGTATGTGAGTTTAGTAACATGAAATTTTGGCCATCTTTCCTCATAACACCACTCATCATTTTCATGGCTCTTGACAGAACGTATGCCCAAATAAAACCCGATACTAGCTTACCCAATAATTCAGCCGTTTCTCAACAAGGCAATCTTTACACGATTACTGAAGGCACGATCGCGGGTCGCAATCTTTTCCACAGTTTTGAAAGCTTCTCGATTCCCAATGGCACGATCGCGGATTTTGTCCAAACGGCACCGATCGACAACATTATCAGCCGGGTAACAGGAAACTCGATTTCAGATATTCAGGGAACATTGCGATCGGCGAGTGCGGCCAATTTTTTCTTGCTCAATCCGAACGGGATTCTCTTTGGTCCGAATGCACGGCTAGAGGTGGGGGGATCGTTTTTTGCAACGACGGCGAGTGGACTGAAGTTTGCTGATCATACGGAGTTTCGGACAGATCGGGGCGATCAACCCAGTTTATTGACGGTTTCAACGCCGATCGGGCTGCAATTTGGACAACAGGTGGGCACGATCGTGAATGCGGCCCGTAATATTAATCCTGTCCTGGGGTATCCGAGTGGCTTAGAGGTACTACCGGGGCGAACGTTGGCTTTAGTGGGGGGCGATGTCATTCTGGATGGCAACCTGGTGGCGTTGGCTGGCAATGTGGAGGTGGCCGGGGTCGATATCGGGAGCGATGTGGGTTTAGCGGCGAGTCCGTTGGGCTATCAGCTTGATTTTTCCCAGGTGCAGAATTTTCGGGATGTGGTGATGCAAAATCAGGCGCGAATTGATGCCACGGGACCAGGGGCGGGTCGGATTGCGGTGCATGGAAATCAGGTGATTCTGCGGGAACGATCGGCGATAACTGCGAATACGATCGGCGATCGGGATGGCGTGGGAATTGAGATTAAGGCATCCGATCTCAGGCTGGAAGACAAGTCCTTTATTTCGGCATCCACGATCGGGACGGGGAATGCGGGCAGTATCGCGATCCAGGCCGATACGATTGAACTGTTAGGCAGCGGCAATCTGCTGGAAAGAATTCGGAGCCTACTGGAAGCCAGACCCCAGGATGCGATCGCGGATGGAGAGGCAGCGGGTCCTGGGGATGTGTTTGATGATGGCATTCTCACCCTGAGCCTAGGAGCAGGGAATTCTGGGAACTTGACGATTACAACGGGTAAGCTACTAGCTAATAATGGCGCAGCGATTTTAACCTCAACCTATGACGCGGGCGAAGGTAGCAACCTCACGATTAATGCCGCTGATTTAGTTCGGATTGAGAGTGCCATTCTGGGAACGGGGACGGACGGTCCTGGCAAAGCCGGGGATATCACGATCGCGACTAAAGATCTGGCAATTAATGGCAGTTATATAGCAATCCCAAGTCATTTATGAGAATGGGAAGGGACATAGTGAATCTCTATCAGTAGATATAGGATTGGCTTCTCTCATGAATCATCTGGGATTGCTATATTGTGGCCATTACCTTAGATCAAGGTCGAGGAGGAGATATTAAAATCGATGCCGAAACGATCGCACTGCGAAGTACGGACGAACTTTCCTCTGAGACAATCAGGGGACTATCCCTAGCCATTGGCCTCAGTGCGATCGTGACAGAAACCCTTCGTGAAGGAGATGCTGGTAGCTTAGAGATTAACACCCATCATTTAAGCGTAGAAGGTGGCAGTCAGATTAATACCTTTAACTACGGTGGTACAGGCAATGCCGGGGATATTACTGTTAACGCTAACCTGGTTTATATCGCTGGTGTCAGCCGAGCGCTCCTCGCGATTGTGGGAGTGCCAGCCCCGGCACCTAGCGCATTGTCTTCAGGCACCCTAGAAGAGGGCAATGGCGGGATATTAAGGCTGACCACTGATCGTTTAATCCTGAAGGATGGCGGTGAGGTGAGTTCTTTTAGTCGAGGATCAGGCGATGCGGGGAGCATCATTATTACAGCATTAGAGTCTATTGAAATTATGGGACGGTGCGACTGTGACATCCGGAACGATTCAAGTAGCATTCGAGCCGGTGCCCTGTTTGCTACTTCTGGCAATCGTTTGCCACCGACGGGAGATGCGGGCAGTATTGTCATTACAACCCCAAAACTCCTGGTTAAGGATGGCGGCATCATTGGTGTCAATAACGAGGGGCCAGGAGATGCGGGCAGTTTGATGATTGTTGCGCCAATCATTCAACTGATCGATGGCGGGCAACTGACAGCAGAAGTTCAGTCCGGTCAGTTTGGCAATATCGAAATCAATACGCAAAATATACAATTGCGTCGAAACAGCCAAATCACCACCAATGCCGCCCAAACAACCGCCGGGGGCAATATTTTCATCACGACCAGTCTGCTGACCGCCCTCGAAAACAGCGATATTTCCGCCAACTCCCTAGGCGGGCCGGGGGGCCGGGTGCGTATTGCCGCCCAGGGAATCTTTGGGGCAACCCCACGACGAGAACTCACACCGGGTAGTGACATTACCGCTAGCTCCGCCCTAGGGCCAGAATTTGATGGGCAGGTTGAGCTAAGCATCCTAGAAGTTGATCCGAGCCGGGGCTTACTCGCTACCCTTCCTGATTTCCCAGACCTTCCCTTAGTAGAAGATAGCTGTAGATCGGGCACCTCGTCGCATTACCGGGATCTTGGCCGGGGAGGATTACCGATGGACGCAGGGGGAACCCTACCCATCATGGGGGGATGGTCCGATTCCCTTGCTCCGATCGCCCGTGATCCCGACACCACCCCGATCGTCCCCACCGCGATCGTCGAAGCCAGCCATTGGCACCGCAATGATGCCGGTCAAATTGAGCTAGTTGGTGTGAATCCCTTAACTCAACTGGAACGATCGCAGACCCAGAATAGTTGCCCTAGCCTCCAGCTAATCTCTAATCGAGAGGAATCGTGATGTTCCGTAACCCCAAAGCTTATCAACGCTTCCTACTGCTGGTCACCGTCGTCATCCTGCTCTTTATCGCGGCCTCCGCCGTGGGCCAACCCCCGCGCATTCTCCCCCCGTCGCCAACCTTAGCCGCGCAGGTAGCCGTTCCCCCTACCCTAGAGATAAGACAGCAAGCGGCCTACCTAACCGCCCAAGGTCACGACCAGTTGAACCGAGGTGATCCATCCGCCGCCCTGCACACCTGGGAGCAAGCACTCCAACTATACCAACACAGTCATTATCCCGAAGGCATCACCGGCAGCCAAATTAACCGTAGCCTTGCCCTCTTGGCCTTGGGACACGATCGTCAAGCCTGTACAACCGCCCTCACCGCCATCCGCCGCGATCGGCTCACCGAATTCTGTCGCCTGCGGGACTATAAAAATAACCTCACGGCTACTGAGCAAACGATCCTCAAGCAATCCCTCGCCACGATCGCAAGCTCCCCCCTCACGGCATTGGGGCTGCGGGTTGCAGGGGAGTCATTGCGTAAGCTAGGTGAAATCGAAGTCGCCAAATATTTGACCGAGCAAGGCTTGGCGATCGCCGAATCGCTCCAATTAGTCCCCGAAATGGCGAAAGGTTACTTAAACCTAGCAAATATTGAAAGCTTATTCTATCGAAATAATCGAGAAATTGCGGAACGTCGGGATAACAAACTCGACACCGATCGTCAAAAAGTCCTGAACTCCGCCCAAAGGGTTTTAGCTGTTTACCATCAAGCTACCCAATTGAGCGATCGTCATCCAGAAATCCTGGAACTTCAGGGCATTCAGGATCTCCTACGGGTTAATCAACTCAGTTTTCTCATCGAATACGAACAATGGCTTAATGCCAACCAGGCATACCTGATCCAGGGCCAAATTCCTCAATCACAGAGATGGCAAGCGATTAAAGCTGATATAGCAATCCCAGATGATTCATGAGAGAAGCCAATCCTATATCTACTGATAGAGATTCACTATGTCCCTTCCCATTCTCATAAATGACTTAGGATTGCTATATTATCACCACGATCGCGACCCTATTAAATACCTCGGAGCGATTCTCGCAAGTCCCCACGATCGCCCAATTCTATGCCGATCTGAGCCTTGCCGATAGCCTGAGCCAGATTCCCGAACCCGACCAGGACTTTGCTCCAACTGCGCTCCAACTGACCACAGAAGCCCTAACCCTAGCCAAGAATCTGGATAACCAGCGCCTACAAGCGATCGCCCTAGGCAAATTAGGACACCTGCATCAAAAGATGGGCAACCTATCCCAAGCTGTCAGCCATACCGAACAAGCTCTTTTCCTTGCCCAAGCCCTGAAAGCCGACGAATTAACCTTTCAACAAAAACACCAGTTAGGTCAACTTTATCAGCAATTAGGCCGACAAGCTGATGCCATTAAAACCTATGAAGCCGCGATCGTCAATCTCGATCATATCCGCAAGGAGATTCTCTACAATAGCTCTGATTTGTTATTTTCGTTTCGTTCTAAAATTGAACCCATTTATCGTGAGTTAATGGCTCTCTACCTCACAGAAAATCTCGCAAAAGCCGCACAGCCTGATCCGACTACGCTCAAAAAAATCATTAATATCAATCGCCAATTGCAACAGGTTGAACTCGAAAACTTCCTGAAATGTGGTCTCGACGTGGGCGAACAAAAACTGATCCTAGAAGATGCTGTTACCAAATCCGCCGGTACGATTATTTACCTCATCAAGCTCGAAGGCATCCAAAAACTGCTCACGATCGTTAACAATCCCCAACAGCCACTCCAGGCCCACATCACTGCCTGGGATGAAATTGAACCTAGCATTAGCGCTATCTATGATTACCTTACGGCCTCTTCTATGCGGTCAGAATACTTCGATCGTCAACGCTTTCGGCAGGCCCGTACCCACCTCTATAACGCCCTGATTGCGCCGATCAAAGCCGACCTCCCCCGATCGACTAACCTGATCTTCGTCATCGATACGGATTTGCAAGGTATCCCGATCGCCCTCCTTCAGGATGAACACGATCGCTACCTCATCGAAGATTATCCGATTACCTATGTTCCGGGTTCTTATATTCGCCCCTTACGTCCCTTAAATCTGAAACAGCAACGCACCCTATTATCGGGAGTTGTTGACGGCGATGCCTTTATCGCTGAAGATCTACCCGCCTTAACCTTTGTTGAACCCGAAATTCGCGATATTCAAACCCTTGTTAAATCAACTACGGTATTACTCAATCAAGACTTCACTGCTAACACGCTAAAAGAGCGCGTCTATCAAGCCCCGATCGCCATCCTCCATTTAGCCACCCACGGTCGATTTAGCTCCAACCCGGCTGAAACTAAAATCTGGACCTATGATCAGCCCCTCAGCCTGAATGACCTCGATCGGCTGCTCCGGGCAAGAACCCAAACCAATCCCGTTGATCTGGAACTCTTGGTATTGAGTGCCTGTGAAACCGCCAAGGGCGATCGGCGCAGTGGGTTGGGGCTGGCCGGGGTTGCCATTCGTGCCGGGGCACGGAGTACCGTTGCCAGCCTATGGAATGTGAACGACGAATCAACCGCCCGATTCATGACCGAGTTTTATCGATCGCTCAGCCGCCACAAAACCAGAGCCGAAAGCTTGCGGGATGCCCAATTGGCCCTCTTGCACCATCCCCAGTACAGCAATCCCTATTATTGGGCCGCCTTCATCCTCGTCGGTAGCTGGACCTGAGCAAACTCACCCCAATTCGGCAGCACATCACCCTCAAAACCACCCTATTCGTCAGCAAGCACCTCAAAAATGGCATCGCTCACTAGGGGTTCTGCTAACAGGTGATCCTGCCCCTGTGCCTCAATCTGCAACTTATATTCTTGACCAGGCTGTAAAGGCAACTCAAAGGGATAGTCGAGCATAATTTCACCCTGTTCCGAAGACACCACAGCCTCAGCGAGTAGGGTATGAATCCCAAAGGGTTCCATCTTGCCTGACTCAAAAATGCTGATGACATATTGTTGCGCTGCCGTTATTTCTGTCCAGCTTAACGTCGGGCGCTCAGAAGAAACGCTCCCATCGGGCGACAAAATGAGTAACTGATAGCCACTACGCCCATAACACCGATACAGTTGTTGTTGACTATCCCGACACCAGTTCTGGGCGACACTGCTCGACGTATTCAGCCACAGAAATGAGGCCACAATCAGACCAGTCGTTGCTGCTAGCGTAAGATGATAGGCTATTTTTCGGTATTTCATCGTATTACTCCTGAATATTGAGTGATTTCCTAGCCTGATTCTGCCAAACCTTTACTTCTAAATTTTCACGAGGCGATTGATTCTCTAAACATTTATGCCACAGATCAGAGACATTTGTTTCCATCTCCTTCGCTTCCCACACTTGCGCTAATAGACAATAGGCATCTGCCTGTTGCGGCAAGAGTTGGATTGAGGCTTCTAAATCCGCGATCGCTTGCTCATAATTGTTTTGCAAATAATAGGCCCAACCACGATTCTTATAAAGCGTTGCTTTATGCTGATCAAGCTCAGCCAGTGCTAAACCTTCTGATGCCAGAGACACCGCGCTTACAAAGTGGCCATTTAAGATGTTTATCCCCGCTAAGTTATTTCTGGCCAGCGCTGCGATCGATCGCTCATCAGAGAGCATGGCTAGGCGATATTGAGTTTCAGCCCGTTCTAAATCGCCGATGTCTTCATATAACTCACCCAGATTATATCGAGCCGTTGCGTTGTCTGGATTAAGCTCCAACGCTTTCATGTACATTGCTTCAGCACAAATTCGATCTTGCTTTTCTTGACAGACCAGCGCAAGATTATTATAAATTCTAACATCATTAGGATTATGTCTTTGCGCTTTTTGATAGAGTTGATAGGCTTCATCCAACTCACCAGCCATTAGCGCCTCTGTTCCTGACCTAGCATACCTTTCACTCATAAGTGGTGAGGCCACTCGATACACGCCCAACGTTCCAAGCCCTAAGGCTAGTAACAGCGTTGCCGCGAACTTAAACTTTCGGGAATTGACAATAAGTCTGGCATCTGTTAGTCGCAGTTGGTTGGCCGAGAGATGACGATAAACCTCCGCCGCACTGGCAGGCCGCTCCGATGGTTTGAGGGCCATTAGCTCATCAATCAGATCCTTCAGCGCCGTTGAAACTTGGGGAGCTTTGTCGCGCCACAGTAAACGCGCATTCGCCGTTTGATAGGGAATCTCACCGGGATGAATCCCCGTTAACAGATAAACAAACGTCCGGCCTAGGGCAAAAAAATCCGACTGGGGCACTGCCTGCCCATCCAACTGTTCCTGCGGCGTATACCCTACCGACAGGGATGTTGTGACCTCACGGGCATGAACCGAGGCCACATAGGTATTGGTCATCGTCCGCACACTGCCAAAGTCAATCAGCACAAGCTGACCATTAGGCCGACGCATAATATTCGATGGCTTAATATCCCGATGGAAAAATTGATTGTCGTGGATAATCTCTAAAATTTCTAATAATTGCTTTAACCAGCCGATCGCCGTTTTTTGATCAATCGGACCATGCTGACTAACCCACGTTTCTAAATTTTCCCCGTCAATCTTTTCCATCACCAGACAACGCAAGCACTGCCCAGTTGCCGGGATCTCAACCGTAAACTCATCCCCCAGTTCCACCTTCGGCACCCCAGGATGATCTAGCCACTGAAGCGCTAAAGCTTCCCGCTCAAAATGCTCGATCGCTTGGGGATCGCTATCCCGTAAAATCTTTATCACCTTGGGCAACCGATCGGGCCAACTTTCTACCTCAAAAATGTCCGTTGTGGCCAAGGGATTCATCGCCCGTAAAGAGCGCACCAACCGATATTTGCCATTAACCAGGAGGGGAGTCCCGCAGTGCTGGCAAATCTCCCCCTCCGTCAAGGCTTGGGTCTGACGACAGTTGGGATTGATGCAATAACTCACCCCATCCACCCGGTATTCGGGTCCAGGCAACGGTAGTCGAGATGAGGTGGGCATATCCATCGGTTACGCACTCGCCGCTGACATCCGATACTTGCGGACATATTTGCGGATCACCGGTTGCAGTGTGAACAACAACTCACTCTGACCCCGACCCCGCTTTTTCTCCAGCAAGGAACGATTGCTCAACTGCTCCAGCGCTTCAATCACCTCTGACGTGGCGAGATCCTTACGGGCATTCTCCTTAATGGCTTGAATACCAATCGGTTGCTCCGCCTGCGCCAGCGTATGAACCACCAGAACTTCCAACTCAGTTAAATAAGTAAAATATTGGTCTAAAACTTTACGATAAGTCGGATCAACGATCGTGGTATCCAGGTTAATAAACTGACCCACATCGCCATCAAACACATTCTGGATAATGGTGGCGACATCTTCCAGTTGGGAGGGATTGCTGCGGTAGCGATCGATCAACTGCTGATAGAACTTGGTGTCCCCCTTCAGACCGCGATCGTTGAGCATCGACTGGGCTGCTTCCGAACTCAACCCCTCCAGCTTCAACGTCACCGCCAACTGCCGCCGTTCCAACTGTACCAGTTCCACCGTTTCCACATGGCTGGTCAAGATCAAACAACTGGCATGATCCCCCTTCGCGATCGCCTGGATCAGTTGGCCATACCCCTCACAACCTGACTGGTAACGGCCATGCGGATCACCCGGACGCAGCACCGCATCAAAGTTATCCAAAACCAGCAACGTAGACTGTTGCTCCAGATAATTCAGCAATTGATCCAGGCCCGCTTGCACGGAGGGAACTTGCAGATCCGACGGATCTTTCAAGCTTTGCAAAAGATTATTCAGGAAACTCAGTAACGGAATCGGCTGATTCAGGGTCCGCCACAGTACCCGCTCAAAAGAGGTTTCCAAATCCTCCACTAGCTTCGCCGCCAGGGTAGTTTTGCCAATGCCCGGTAGCCCCACCAGCCCCACCAACGGTGTTTGTTCCTGGGTAATGGCATGGTGAAGCATCGTTAACTCAGGTTGCCGTCCATAGAAATGGCTGACGATCGGCGGTACCTCATCCCAACTACGCCCAACCTCCAATGGCTCCTCCGGGGGCGGAGCCGTCATCATCGGGGGGGCTGTCATAACCAGATCCTTGAATTGGGTGTTCAGCCGCTGCATCAAGTTACGCAACTTGACCGGCCCCCGACCCTCCACCTGAAACTTGCGGTACACTTCGCTCAAGCGCTGACGAGCGGCGGCTGGACTGATGCCCAGCTTCTTGGCGATCTCCTCGCTTGAGTGATTATCCATCGCAAGCTCAAGCGCTGCTAATTCGGCGTTGGAAACCCGGCACTTGCGGGCTTCTTGTCTGAGAAAGACGACAAAATCGGAGGAACCCACGGTTACACCTAAAATAAAGCTAATCAGTTTAGTTCTTATATCCTAGCGCTTAAGGTGGAATCTGACCAGACAACTTTACAAATTAACAATACTTTTGCCAGATTAGGATCGACGCAAGAAATTCTATGCTTTAAGATTATATTTCCGGATTAGGGATTATGTATTTGCAACCGGTTCTATAGCAATCCCAAGTCATTTATGAGAATGGGAAGGGACATAGTGAATCTCTATCAGTAGATATAGGATTGGCTTCTCTCATGAATCATCTGGGATTGCTATAGTCTATTTTTAGCAACACTTATTGGCAACACTTAGGTTTATCTCGTATGAGCCGTTGTCATGAACTTAGCCATACGAACGGGATTAATGTAAAGTTGCTTAACAGGGATAGGCCATCTTCGTTTGCTTTGCAAGTATATTTTCTTTTTTTCTTGTATCAAGTTAAGCTACATGAGGTATGCTTTCGGTAGAACGAGCGTTGCCAGCACTACAGTTTTAACAAGAAGCCGCTGAGCTTGAGTCTGATGCCTTGGGTCTTGCTCGTCCCATTCTAGCTCAGAAGCTTAAGCCGGGGAGCGGCGATCGCCCCCCGCCGATATCGACCCAAAAGCTGAGAGTCTGAGGTAACCAGGGACAATCAACCCATTGGTTGGGTTGCGGGTTGGGTCGCGGGTTGGGTCGCGGAGAATTGTCTCCTCATCATCAGGAAAGCGCGAGGATGCACTATGGAAAACCACACTACACCCTACGATTCCTGCCGTCAACGGATGGATCGGGAAACCTGGCCCTAGGGCGATGGCTACATTTGGCTGATAATCATTTCGCGATACTGGCTCTTTTGCTTCACCCCCCGCATCTCGCCCACCTTCTCCTTGTTTTTGAAAAACTGCACCGTTGGGGTGCCGGTAATCCCTGCGGCTTCCGCAATCTCTGGATCGGCCTCAATGTCAATCTCCACGTAATGAATCTGACCGTCGAATTCATCCACTACCTTGTTCAAAATCGGTTTCAGGGTATGGCAGGGGCCACAGGTGGGTGAGGCATATTTGACCATGATCAGGCGATCGCTTTCATGGTAGAGCTTGCGCAGGGCATAGCTGCCCACATGGCGGGTGGCATTGGGGTCAAAATCCGCCGTCGGATCAGCACTGGCTTGGGCAGCCGGGGGATCGGCAGGGGTTGGCTCAGCCGTTCTTGGGGCCGGGGTTTCCTGATGGAACTCCTGGATCAGGTCATGTTCCGATAGCCAGCGTTCCGCCAACATCGCGGCCATACAGCCGGTCCCCGCCGCCGTAATGGCTTGCCGGAATTCGTGGTCTTGTACGTCGCCTGCGGCAAACACACCCGGCACACTGGTGGCCACTGAACCTGGTTGTACCTGGATATAGCCTACCGCATCCAGATCCAGTTGGCCCTTGAAAATGGCCGTGTTGGGGGTATGCCCGATCGCGTAGAACAGCCCCCCGGCTTCGATTTCCGTGACTTCGCCCGTTTGGTTGTTGCGCACCTTCACCCGTTGGAGGCGATCGCCATCACCGGCCACATCAACAGCTTCAGTATGCCAATGGACGGTAATTTTAGGGTGGTTTAGGACCCGATCCTGCATGGCTTTGCTGGCCCGCATCCGATCGCGACGCACCAATAAATGCACATGGGAACCGTACTTCGTCAGATAAACGGCTTCCTCGGCAGCCGTATCGCCCCCCCCGATCACCACCAGATCAATCCCCTTGAAGAGGGGACTCGCCCCGTCACAAATGGCACAGGCCGACATTCCTCGGTTCCAGTAGGTCGCCTCCGAGGGCAGGTTGAGGCGTTTGGCCGTTGCCCCCGTCGCAATCACCAGGCTGTGCGCCCGGACCTCCCGCTCCGCCGATCGCACCACAAAGGGTCGCTGGCTGAGATCCACTTCGGTCACATCTTCGGTGATCAGTTCGGCCCCCCAGCGCACAGCCTGGGCTTTGGTCCGTTGCATCAACGCTGGCCCGGTGATGCCATCGGGGAAACCGGGGAAATTCTCCACTTCCGTGGTGGTCATCAGTTGCCCACCGGGAATGCCACCGGCTTGAAACCCCTCGAAGACTAACGGGCGAAGGTTGGCGCGTCCCGCATAGATGGCCGCCGTATATCCGGCAGGCCCCGACCCAATAATTACCAGATTTTCAACGGCTGGGCGACTCATAACCTTATCTCAAACTCATAACGACTACGCTTAGTCTAGCACATCCCGCAGGACACAACGTGTGCCTTAAGATCGGGGTGCAGTTTTTGGGGGGATGGTGTGACTTCGCTGGCAGTAACCTATGGGGATCTGGAGAGGGCGGCTCAACGGTTGGCGGGCCATGCTAACCCCACGCCCGTGATGACTTCGCGCACGGTGAATCAACTGACGGGCGCTGAGGTGTTTTTTAAGTGTGAGAATTTCCAGCGGACGGGATCCTTTAAGTTCCGGGGGGCGTTCAATGCCCTGGCGCAACTGTCGGCAGCGGCCAAACAACAGGGGGTGTTGACCTATTCTTCGGGGAACCATGCCCAGGCGATCGCCCTGGCGGGGCAATTACTTGGTATTGCGACCACGATCGTGATGCCCCACGATGCCCCAGCGGTGAAGCGGGAAGCTACGGCGGGCTATGGGGCCAAGATTATTCCCTACGATCGCGATGAAACGACTCGTGAAGCTTTAGCGGCAACGATCGCCCAGGACCAAGGACTAACAGTGATTCCGCCCTACGATTACGGTCCGGTGGTGGCGGGACAAGGCACGGCGACGAAGGAGTTGCTGGAGACGGTGGGGACGTTGGATTGGCTGCTGGTGTGCTGTGGCGGGGGGGGGTTACTGTCGGGAGCAGCGATCGCGGCGAAAACCCTGTCGCCCCAGTGTCGGGTGGTGGGGGTGGAACCCAGTCAGGCGGATGATGCCACCCGTTCGTTCCATAGCAAAACCCTGCAAACCGTGCTCAATCCCGACACGATCGCCGATGGGGCACGCACACCCTCCCTGGGAAAAATTACGTTTCCGATCGTCCTAAATTTAGTGGACGAGATGGTGACGGTTGCTGAGGCAGAAATTATCACCGCCATGTTTTTCCTGTGGCAGCGGCTGAAGTTGGTGGTTGAACCGACCGGGGCACTGGCCACCGCAGCGCTCCTGAGTCAGAAAATTCCCGCGATGCAGGGGCGGATCGGGGTCATCATCAGCGGTGGCAATGTTGATTTACCCCAGGTGCTACGGTTGCTCCCCCCATAATTGCCCAGTTGGTCATGCCTCAACCGATCGCGCGACAGGATAAAACCGAATGGTGACACGCCGCAATCTTCTACCCAATTTGTCAACTACCGATTTTTTAACAATATCCCGCCCTGCGGGTGGGCTGGCTGCCCTAGGCCCCGGCCAACGCCCCTGGTACAAAGTTGATCTCAAAAAAGCAGAAACCCAATTAGCCACATTGATTGAAGCCGTTGCCCGTGGCGAAGAAGTCATCATTACCCGCAGTGACGGCACAGCCTTCAAAATCGTTCCAATGGATACCGATAAACCTCGTCCTAAATTTGGCAGTGCTAAGGGCTTAGTCAAGATATCTGCTGACTTTGATGCCCCCTTAGATGACTTTGAAGACTACGCACCATGAGATTACTGCTTGATACCCATGCCTTCCTATGGTTCATCGAAGGTGATCTTAACCTCAGCAGCACAGCTAGAAGTTTGATCGAAGATGAAGAAAATCAACGATTTTTAAGTACCGCTAGCCTATGGGAAATGTCGATCAAGGTCAGCATTGGCAAATTAACCCTTACAATGTCATTTACTGATCTGTTGGTATAACATATTTATGGTAATGCAATTGAATTACTAAGCATTCAAGCCCCACACCTAGATGAACTGACAAAGCTGCCCTTTCACCATAAAGATCCCTTCGATCGACTCATCATCGCCCAAGCAATAGTTGAAAAGATAGCTGTTATATCCCAAGATGATTTATTTGAAAATTACCCCGTAACCTTACGATGGTGATAATCATTACCCACGCCATTTTACCAACTCCAGGACTACTTCGCCCAATTGTCCCCTACCCCCTAGCCCCAAAATAACAAACTTTGACATTGGCCTTAGAATGGAGAAAAGACCGGGGTATCTGAACACAATACTCAGGCTCTCGCCCATCTAAAATAATCTTCTGCAAACGCTCAACCGTCGCCGCTGCAAAAAACTGCTCCCCTGTTTCTTCATTGACACGAGCAGGTACATTTTCAATGAGCATTTAAGTTAAACGGTCAGAATATGTGTGCTCATGCCAAAGATTCTGATTGGTAATCCCAATAGCTACAACTTCAGCTTCTTAAACAACGGTTCTGGGATTGAGCGGATAATCAACATGATCCAGGACCAAAACCAGGGCACATAGACACTATTCTGGCGACGATCGCGGGCACGCAGAATCGCCTTAGCGACCTGCTCCGGTTGAGCCACCAAAAACATCCCCGACTTGCCAAAAGTCATCTTGGTATCCACAAATCCCGGCTTCACCGTCAACACCGACACCCCCACCTTCGCAAGACGACTCCGCAACCCCTGTAGGAATAAACTCAACGCCCCCTTAGCCGAACCGTAAATGTAATTACTTTGCCGCCCCCGATCGCCCGCAACAGAAGAGATGCCAATGATATAGCCCTGGCGTTGCTGCTCCAGATAGTTCGCCACATAGGTCAGAATCGAGACCACCCCCGTGTAGTTGGACTCAATAATCCGCTGGGCTTGGCTAAAATCCGCTTGCGCCTGGGTTTGATCACCCAGTTCACCGAGGCAGAGGATCACCCCCTCCAGTTGCCCCATTTGCGCGATCGCCTTCTCAAAAAAGTCAGCATGGGTGTGATAAGCCGTCGCCTCAAACTGGCTCCAGGACACCGGCGCCTGGTAGCGAATCGCTAAATCCTGGGCAGTGCGTTCTACCTCCGCCGCATCTCGCGCTGCCAAATGGAGAGCCTTACCCTGTTGGGCCAATTGCACAGCGAGGGCCTTAGCAATACTGGAAGTTGCGCCAAGGATGAGAACGGTTGAGTCGTGCATAGAAATCGGGGAGAGAGGAGGAACGAAGCAACAAGAGATGATTACATTTTGGCTGGTAGGGGCGGGTTGTGTGTCCATCTGGCCGGGTAACCGATCGCCTCAATAAACCCGCCCATTGTGAGGATTACCGGGGAAGGGTTGTGTGTCCATCTGGCCGGGTAACCGATCGCCTGGATAAAACCGCCCATTGTGAGGATTACCGGGGAAGGGAGCTAGGTTGGGGGTAGGGGTAGAGAAGTGATTGTCATGTCTAAAATTGAGAATATATCGGTATCGGGGGTGCTATGGACGGTCTGGTGAGTGTATCGATCGTGGGTGGGATACCAGCAGGGTACCCCAATGCCCACGGACTGGCGACTCACGCATTCAATCAATCTACATTGGTTTATCAAGAGGTGTCATGTTGACATTGTTGCCGCAGCCTCAAGATCGTGCGTCGAGGGCAGGGGTAGACGCTGGGCCAGTTACTGGTCGTCGCGCAGTCTGGCTATACCTCTGGGTCGGACTGGCTAGCTTGAGTGTAGCCTGCTCAGCCCCGATCGCCATTCGGATATCGCCAACAGCCCCGATGCCGGATCCGGAGTCGCCCTCGCCTAGCCCTAGCCCCTCCCCCGTCGTTGCCGCTAGCCCCACGCCCGCTACGCCACCCGGTGCCCAAACCGATCCCTACCAAGAGGCGATCGGGACAGCGACAGGGGCAGTCAATATTAGCCGATCGGCGGTCAGTCGGGAGGATTGGCGGTTGGCGGCAAGCCGTTGGGAGCGAGCCATTCAACTTTTGAAAACCGTGCCTGGGGACCACGAACAGTACGCAACAGCCCAACAAAAAATTCCCCAGTACCAGCAACTCCTCGCCGATGCCAAGCTCCGAGGCACTCCCCCACCCCCACCGCCCGCCTCCGGGGATGCGGCCCCACCCTTTTTCTCCGCGCCGATTAAGTGGAAAGCTGGGGGGATTCCCATTATTGATGTGAAATTTGACGGGAAACGTTCGATCGAAATGGCCGTCGATACGGGCGCATCCGGAACCCTGATCCCCCACCAAGATGCGCGTATGCTCAATCTTCGCCCGGTGGCCACGAAACAAGTGGCGATCGCCGATGGGTCGATCGTGGGGTTACCGATCGCGCCGGTTAAGTCGATCGAATTAGATGGTCGGATTAAGCGTAATATGATTGTGGCGATCGCACCGCCGTCGATGCCGATTGGGCTGTTAGGCCATGATTTCTACGACGGCTATGACATCACGATCAAGGAGCGGGCGGTCGAATTTCGTCGCCGCGATCGGAATTAGAGTTTATATCCGGGTTTATATCTGGTGTCGTCATTACGCCCATCTGGACAGGTATTCTAGGGATAAGCCAAGCTCAGTCGATTCTCCTGCGGAGACGCTACGCGAACGAAAAGCACTGGTGGGGTAGGCATCCTGCCTGCCACCCAGACAGTCGAGTCTTCGATATACTCAGACGGCTATCCCACGTTCAAGGTGTGTTCGCGCAGCGTCTCCCCAAGAGAATCGACTGAAGCTGCGACTCCGGCTCCCAACCGGGGAGGTCTTCTTGTGACCCTCGTGGTCATCGTGTTCCTGTTGCTCTATTAGTGTTGCTGCTCCCCTCCAAATCCTCATGGCTAATCCGATCCGCATCCTCCTCCAAACCACGATCCCTCCCGTTGAAGACGACTGGCACATTGGCCGCTTCTCCCAGTTACGGGACTACCTCGCCAAGCTCCAAGATGAGACCGGTCATCCCCTGTACCAGGTCACAGCCCGCGATCGCGAGGAAGATGCCCAGGGCCACGATCGGGTATTAAGCGACCTAGATCGATCGCAGTTTGATCAACTCTGGTTATTCGCGGTGGATGTGGGGGAAGGGTTAACGGAAAAAGATTGTCAGGGCATTACCCGCTTCCGGCAACAGGGCGGCGGCCTGATGGTCACCCGCGATCACCAGGATCTAGGCTCATCCCTGTGTTACCTGGGGGGGATTGCCGCTGCCCACTATTTCCAAACCCGCAACCCCGACCCCGACCCCTCCCGCCACTGTGTGGACGACACCTGCACCACCTACATCTCCTGGCCCAACTACCACTCCGGCAGCAACGGCGATTACCAACCCATCCAGGTGTTGGACCCCATACATCCCGTGCTGAAAAATCCAGCCGCCCCCAACGGCGTGATCGAATTTTTCCCAGCCCACCCCCACGAGGGCGGGATCGGTGTTCCCCCCGGTGATGTCTCCGCGCGGGTAATTGCCAAAGGCACCAGCAAAGTGACAGGCCGCGACTTTAACCTCGTCGTCGCCTTTGAAAGCAGCCAGGATGACCAGGGCCATCAACTCGGTCGCGGCATTGCCCAATCCACCTTCCACCACTTTTGTGATTACAACTGGGATACCCGCCTCGGTTGCCCCAGCTTCGTCTCCGAACCCCCCAGCGATCGCATTCACAACACCCCCAGGGCGATCGACGACATTCACACCTACGTCCGCAACCTCGCCCAATGGCTAACCCCAACCTGAATGGTCTAGGCTTTGAATTTTGAATTTTGAATTTTGAATTGCCCATCGCCTCCCTAACCTCCTATGTCAAAACCCCTGTGGGAACCGCCCCGCTTGCGCACGGGCAATGAAACGGCGGAAGAAGAACGCCATGCCACTTGGCTGGAATTGTTTTATGACCTGATTTTTGTAGTGGCCGTTGCTGAGTTAGGGCATACCTTTGGGAAACACGTCACTTGGCTGGGCTTTGCCCAGTTTGTGGGCCTGTTTATTCCCGTGTGGTGGTGCTGGGTGGGGGCGACGTTCTATGCCACCCGCTTTGACACGGACGACCTGGGCCATCGGGTGTTAACCCTAATGCAAATGTTTGTGGTGGCCATTATGGCCGTGACGGTGCATGATGGCTTTGGCGAGACAGCCGTCGGATTTGCCCTTTGCTATATCGCTGTCCGCATGATTCTGATTTTTAAGTACCTCCGGGCCGGGTACCATGTGCCGATCGCCCGTCCCTTGACAACCATATTCGCGATCGGGTTTGGCCTATCCGTGGCCCTCTGGTTGCTGTCGATTTTCGTGCCGCCCCCGTGGCGATTTGCCCTATGGGCGATCGCGATGGGGATTGACCTGGCAACACCGATCGTGGCGGGGCGATCGTTCCAGCAGGTGCCGCCCCACATGGCCCACGTATCCGAACGGTTAGGGTTATTTACCATCATCGTGCTAGGGGAATCCGTGGTCGGGGTAGTGCGGGGGATTTCCGGCCAAGACCTGGGGCTGTTTGCCGGCGAGACGGGACTGTTGGGCTTGATCATTGCCTTTAGCCTGTGGTGGATTTATTTCGATAGCGTGGATGCGTCTCCCCTGGAAGCCTATCGCCAGGGGCGCTTTCTGGCCGGTGTGATTTGGCTCTATACCCATTTGCTGCTGGTCATCGGGCTGGCGGCAACCGGGGTGGGGGTTTATCACCTGATCTTTAGTGATCCCAATGTCCCGGTACCTGGGGCAGAACGCTGGCTGATGAGCGGTGCCCTCGCCCTGTGTTTTTTGGCCCTAGGGGTGTTGCACTGGATCACGGTTTCCCTGGGGCACCCCCGTCAACGCACCCTAATTGCCGGGATTCGCTTTGCAACGGCAGCGTTCCTGGTGGTCTTGGCGATCGCGGGCACCCGGATCTACCCGATTACGTTGATCCTGATTTTGGCGATCGTCAGCATGGGCCAAGTCGTCCTAGATCTGATCATTAAACCCCGGCCTTGAGTAGCCCTGCGCGATCGCGATCCAGTGAGATCCAGGTCCTATGAGACAATAGCAACAGCTTTTGTACACCAGAGCACACAACCCAAGACGCAAGCGGAATGGCCAGGACCCAACCGGAATGGCCAACCTTACGGCAACCGATGGCTAGGACAGCTAATCTCAAGTTTTGCAATGTTCGTAGTCATGACTTTAGTCATTGCAGGCTAAGGCCAGCCCTACCAACCTTGCAGAATTGACTGTTCAATTGGCGGTTCGCGATGACGGTTGCCGTTGCTGCTACGGCAAGTCTGGGTGGGTTGCTGGGCAATGTTGATGGTCAGGAATCATTAGGACTTTATGATGCGCGGCTTAAAACAACTGGTTATCGTGATCTTTCTGCTCCTAGGGGTAATCCTACAAAGCTGTGGCTCCCCGACGAGTGGGCTAAATCGCTATGTCGATACGGCCAATGGCTATGAATTTCTCTATCCCCCCGGTTGGGTCCAAGTCCAGGTGGCGGGGGGACCGGCGGTGGTCTTCCATGACCTGATTGAGACGACGGAAAATGTAAGTGTGGTGATTAGCCCAATCGCGCCGGGGAAATCCCTGAGTGCCTTGGGCACCCCCTCCCAGGTGGGACAAGAATTAGTGAAACGGGCACTGCAACCCGCCCTCACTGCCCGCAGCACCCCCGAAGCCCCAGCGACTATTGAATTGGTGAACGCAGCAGCCCACGAAGCCGAGGCCAAAACCTACTATCTGCTGGAATATGCCGTCGATCGGGATGGCCAGAAACGTCATAACCTCGCCAGTGTGGTCGTCAGTGGTAATCGCCTGTATACCTTGAATGTCTCCACGTCGGAGCGGCGCTGGCCCCAGGTGAAGACCCTCTTTGAAACCGTGGTGAATTCATTTGCAGTCTCGTAATGGCCATGCCCCAGGTTGTATTAGCCTCAGCCTCTCCTGCCCGACGACGGTTGTTACAGGCGATCGGGATTGAGCCGATCGTCCGCCCCAGTGACTTTGACGAATCCCAGGTGACCCTCAGTGCCCCCCAAGCTCTGGTGGAAACCCTGGCCCGCTGTAAAGCGACCACCGTCGCGGATCACATTCGGGACGAATATCCCCTGCTGGATTTACCGCCGTGGTTAGTGGTGGGCTGTGATTCCGTGCTGGCCATCAACGGGGAAATTCACGGGAAACCAGTGGACGAAGCAACCGCGATCGCCCGCTGGCGGCAGATGCGGGGGCAGGTGGGCAAGCTCTATACAGGCCATGCCCTGATCGACTTACAGCAGGATCTCACCCTGGTGCGCTGCCAGGTCACCCAGGTGTTTTTCGCCCAGCCCAGCGATCCCCAAATCCGGGCCTATGTGGCGACGGGGGAACCGCTCCAATGTGCGGGTTGCTTTGCCCTAGAGGGGAAGGGCGGCGTTTGGGTGGAAAAGCTGGAGGGGTGCCACACGAATGTGATTGGCCTCAGCTTGCCCCTGTTCCGGCAAATGCTGCATGACCTAGGCTACGATGTGAGTAATTTTTGGGCCACTTCGTCACTGAATCCTGAATCCCCGAATCCCTGACGGGATACCCCTGGCCCCACGGGACGATCGCGCAGCGTCTCCCTAGGAGAATCGCGTCTGAGCAAACGTTATTTTTGATGATGGTTCGTTCATGGTGCTACTGCTGACCAATGATGACGGCATTGATGCCCCCGGTTTGCAAACCTTGCAACAGGCGATTACGGGTAAGACGGTGGTGGTGGCCCCGAACACGGAGTTCTCTGGCTGTGGCCATCAGGTGACCACCCATCGCCCGATCGCAGTGGAACAACGGGGAGAGACGGCCTGGGCGATCGCGGGTACGCCTGCGGACTGTGTGCGAATTGGCCTGCATTTGCATACGCCGCTGCATTGGGTGCTGGCGGGGGTGAATGCGGGGGGCAATTTGGGGGTAGATATCTACACGTCGGGAACGGTGGCGGCGGTGCGGGAAGCGACGTTTCATGGGATTCCCAGTATTGCCTTGTCCCAATACCGTAAGGGAAAGCGTCCTGTCAATTGGGCGATCGTCCAGCGGTTGACGGAGCGGGTGTTGGCGGAATTGCTCGATCGTCCGCCGGCACCGGGGCATTTTTGGAATGTGAATTTTCCCTACTTGGAGCCGGAGGATGCCGATCCCGCGATCGTGTTTTGCCAACCCTGTACGCGTCCGTTACCAATGCACTACGAGGTGGTGGGCGACACCTACCACTATGTGGGGGAGTATGCCAAGCGCCCGGTGGTGGCGGGGACGGATGTGGCCCATTGCTTTGGGGGCAGTATTGCCATTAGCCAAATTGCGATTTAGGTCACCCCGATGACTGAACGTCTACCGCCCCAACCCTTACCCGATCGCCTGTGGGGTGAGCAGTGGCAGTTTGCCAGTCTCTCGGCGGGGGAGTTAATGGCGGCATTTCGCGATCGGCCCATGCCCGTACTCAATCTTCCGGAGGCGCGATCGCCTGTCCAATTGGGGTTGGCCTCGACGGTGCCGATCCCAGGGGTGGTGATTACGGGGGGGCGGCGATCGCTCGCCCTAGCTTTGTGGTTACAGGCAGTCCAGCCCGTGGCTTTGAAGTTTATTCCGGGACCGCTGCATGGTTTGATTTTGGAGGCGGGCGATCGCGATTCTCCGCCAGAGACGCTGCGCGAACGGTGGGTATTGGCCACGTTTCAGGATGAGGAAGTGACCCCGGCGGCCCAGTTATTTGTGGAGCGGAAATACCGGAGTCGGGGGCTACATTTTCTGTTAGTGCAACCGGATGATTCGGGCATGACCTACAGTGGTTTTTGGCTGCTCCAAGATCCCGCCCTGGGCGATCGATCCAGCTAAGTTGACCAAAACCTTGGGCCTCAAGCTTCTTGCTGCCAGAGAAAGGTTTGATATCATGGTGCTGTTGACGGTCATCGCAAATTTGGCCTTTCCGTAACTGGGAAATTATTTCCATGCTCCAGCGATTGTATGTCCATAACTTCAGATGCCTAGAGAATTTTGAGATGTCCTTAAAGAGGATATCTTCTGCACTCCTCATTGGCAAAAATGGCGTGGGTAAATCGACCATTGCGAGTGCCTTAGAAGTTTTTCAGCGGGTTGGTCGTGGCATTAATCGCGTTGGGGAATTAGTGACACCTAAGGATTTTGCATTTGGTCGATCTCAAATACCGATTCGATTTGAGCTAGAGATCTTACTTCAAGATAAATTATATCAATATAATCTTGCTTTCGAGTTGCCAGAAGGTTTCAAAGAATTGCGAATATTGGAAGAACGGCTTTTCGTTGAAGGCAATCCCGTTTACGATCGCAAAGCTGCCCAAGTTACCCTGATTTCACGCAACCGTGAAGCTCAATTCCTGGTGGATTGGCATCTGGTCGCTCTGCCAATTATTCAGGAGCAATCAGACACAGATCCCCTCCGTATCTTCAAGCTCTGGCTAGCGCGTATGCTCATACTATCACCCATTCCAGCCCTGATGACGGGGGAGTCGAGCCGAAAAACCTTGGCACCGGAGAAAAATCTTGCAAACTTTGGAGAGTGGTTTTCTGGTTTGCTAAGCTACTATCCTGCTGCTTACACACAGATCGATCGCTATCTGATCGAGGTCATTCCTGATATTGAGGATATTCTTAACGAAAGTATTGGCAAAGATGCTAACAATATGGTTGTTCGTTTTGCAACCAATAACATGACTCTTTCCATCGACTTTAAGGACTTATCGAGTGGAGAGAAATGCTTCTTTCTGTGTGCTGTTGTTTTAGCTGCGAATAAGTACTATGGCCCACTACTTTGCTTTTGGGATGAGCCAGGTAGCCATCTTTCCTTGTCAGAGATAGGTCATTTAATGATAGCATTGCGACGATCATTTAAGGATCACGGACAGATTATCGTCACTTCCCATCATGAAGAAGCTATCCGCAAGTTTGCCGATGAGAATTCGTTTGTCCTAGATCGAAAGAGTCATCTGGAACCGACTGTGATCAGGCTACTGACTGATGTCCCGATCAGTGGTGATCTGGTGGGCACCTTAATTCGTGGTGACATTCAGCTATGAGTCTTAATCGGTACAAACCTCACATTTTTGTTTTACCAGAAGACGATGCCAATCGTCAGATTGCTGATGGTTTTATTCTTCACCACCCAACTCTCAATCAGCGGGTAATCCAAGTTCTACCAGTGGCCGGAGGGTGGCCAAACGTTATTAAAAAATTTAAAAAAGACCATATCCGTGAAATGGAGCAGTTTTCAGAGGAAAGACTACTCCTCTTAATTGACTTTGATAAACGCGAAGATCGATTGAGTCACTTTAAGGATCAGATTCCAGAGAACCTGAAAGCAAGAGTGTTCATATTAGGGGTGTTCTCTCATCCAGAAAAACTAAGAAACGAGATTAGCAAGAGCTTTGAAGAGATTGGTAAAAATCTTGCTGATCATTGTGCTGATAATACCAATGGATTATGGGAACATGATCTCCTCCAACATAATAAAGCTGAATTAGAGCGGATGGCTTCAGTTAAGATATTCCTGTTTAATTGATGTTGGACGTCCTACCCTAAAAATAAAAGTGGGCATCATAGATCCTAAAGAAGTTGCCTCTACTCGATCGCGACCCCCTCAATCTCGGCATCGGACAGATCATAAAGTGCTTGCAACTTGGCTAAGATCTCCGGTTTTGGATGCCAGAAACCGCGTCCATGGGCCTCTAGCATCCGCCCGACAATATTGCGAAATGCCTCCGGATTCGCCTTGCGTAACTTCGCCGCCATCTCTGGATCAAGGGCATAGGTAGTCGCGGCTTGATCGTAAACCCAGGCTTCCTGGAAATTCGTCGTCCCGCCCCAGCCAATCAGCGCTGTCATCCGTTGGGAAATTTCGTAGGCTCCCCCCGATCCCTGGTTGGCCATTGCCGCCGCCCATTTGGGATTTAATAACTTCGTGCGGTATTCCATGCGGAGCAACTCTTCCAATTTACGCGGTGTCGTATCCTTCGAGAAACTTTCCACAAAACTGGTTTGGACCGGACTGCGGCGACCATTAGCCCGACGGTGGTGTTCCGCCGCTTGTTTCAGCGCCCCCGTATTGGCGTAATACTCCTGAATATCGGTGAGGCCATATTCCACTGAATCAATTTCCTGGACAATACGATCGGTACTTTGCAACAACGTTTCTAACACCGCTGGCCGCGCCTGTCCCTGATCCTGGCGACCATAGCTAAAGGCATTGCGACCTTCCCAGGTTTGGGCTAGCTCTTCGCCACTTTCCCAACTGGAACTAACCACGCGATCGTTCACCAGCGAACCAAAATCCCCCGCCGGATTAGAAAACAACCGAGCGGCTGGATTCTCAATCCCTTGGGCCTGCATTGCCAGGACATGTTTACGAATAAAGTTCTGCTCTTCTGGCTCATCCGCCAACGCGGCCCGTTGGAACAGATCATCTAATAACTCCAAAATATTGGCAAAACTATCCCGGAAAATGCCCGACAGGTTGGCTAACACATCAATGCGGGGATGATCAAGTTCCGAGAGTGGGATTAATTCATACCGAACAATGCGCCCCGTCCCTTCCTTCAGGGGGACTGCCCCGACCAATTCCAAGAGAATCCCTAACGATTCGCCCTTGGTTTTAATGGCATCCAACCCCCAGAGCATCACCGCGATCGTTTCGGGATAATGGCCCTGTTCTTCGAGATGTTGGGCGATGAGTTTACGGGCGATCGCCCGTCCCCGTTCGTAGGCAGCGGGTGAGGGCATCCGATAGGGATCGAGGGCATGGATATTGCGCCCCGTGGGCAACATACCGGGACCATCGCGCAACAGGTCACCACCGGGAGCAGGGGGGATATATTCCCCGTTCAGGCCCCGTAGGAGATTGGTGAGTTCTTCGTCGGTTTGGGCCAATAAATCTCGGATTTGCAGGGCCGTTTCCAGGCGATCGCGGGGCACCTGATATGGGGTTTCGGGTCCGTATTGGGTTTCTAAATCTTTCAGGTTTATCGAGGAGGGCGGGTTTATCGCGCGATTCGTCTCCGGTTGGGTCGTCTGCGTCAACCCGCCCCGACAGAGGGTGGTGATCACGGCATCGGGGAGGTCGTCACCGAAATAGGCCCGCAGGTAGCTGGCTAAGGTTTCGGCATCAGGGGCCTCGCCTAGGGTATGGAGGCCAGAAGAGAAGAGGCGCTCTTCCAGAATTTGCAGATAGCTATAGAGATCAACCAGGTAGGCATTAAACACCTGATCGCTAAACATCCGAGCATTTTCCGGTGTGAATTCAATTCCTAAGCGATGGGCTTCCGCAAAGGGGCGATCGGCATCCAAACCCGTATCTAAAATCTTTTTGCAAATCGCTTCCTTCAGGGCAAAATTCTTCTCCGGATCTTCGCGGTATTCGTTAATGAGATCCCGAAGATTGACCAGTTCTTTGTAGAGGCCAGCGCGACCATAGGGCGGCACATTATGGGAGATTAACACCCCATAACCGCGACGTTTCGCCAGGATCGATTCCGAGGGATTATTCGCGGCATAAATATAGAGATTGGGCAAATTCCCCAGCAAAACATCTGGCCAGGAATAGCCCGTATTCCCCAAGGGCGCACCCGGTAACCATTCCACCGTGCCATGCATCCCAAAGTGGATCACCGCCTGGGCACCAAAATCTTTCTGGAGCCATTGATAAAACGCGGCGTACTGGGGATGGGGTGTTAAGTCCCGTTCAAACATTAACCGCATCGGGTCCCCCGCCACCCCCAACGGCGGCTGCACCCCAATCCAGACATTGCCCAACTGTAAGCCACCCAACCAATACTCGTCCCCCAGGGTGCGAATGCCGCAATCCGTGAGCGACTGCCAACACTGCTCAATCCGTCGCGTCAGCAAATACCCCAACCAGCGTTCCAACTTGGGCACGGTTACCGTGGTGAGGGCCGGTGTGGGGGATTGATGGGGGCTATTGTCCAATGAGGGCGGGTTTATCGGCATTTGGTGTTGCCCGCTAGTTTCTGGTGTCAACCCGCCCCTACGGATTAACGGTGGTGAGGTCATGACCCGATCGCGCAACCGCACCTCCTCATCCGCAAACCGCACTTGTTCAATCAGTTTTTCTGGATCATCTGGCAACTCACCCACGGTATAGCCCTGTGCCCGCATCGCCTGAAGCAACTTCAACAACGATCGCGGCACATTCAACAACGCCGCCGTCCCCGTCGCCCCATATCCCGGCGGGAACCCGTAGAGAATAATCGCGATTTTGCGATCGGCCACGGGGGTTTGGCGTAACTGAATCCACTGGTGTAATCGGTCCGTCAAGCGCTGCAACCGTTCCGGAATTAAATAGATGCGATTGCCCACCAAGCCGCCGAGGGGAACCGTATCGATCGCCCCATCCAACTCCGGCAAGGCATACAGCACCACACTCTGCAACCCGCCAATCCCGCGCCGCGTCCAGGACTGAATATCCTGAATCAACAACGGTGCTGCCACAATATAGGGCACATTCTTCACACTCAGGATGCGCTTGGCCACCTCCACCTGCCGTCCCGCCTCCATCGAGCCAGCCGGTCCCCCCACCAACGGAAAGCCAATGGTGGAGACGATCGCATCCACCTTAACCGCCTCCGGAGACAGGGAAGGCGTTGGATTCTGTCCCTGTTGCCGTTGCGCCTGCTCCGCCGCCGTCGTCAACCAATCCCGCACTGCCACGTGGCCTTCCACCCCATTAATAAAGATCGGCACCGGGATTAACCCCTGCGCTTCAAAATGGCGAATTAACTGGGGAATATAGGGCTGCTTCGTAATCACATGCTTGCGATACAGTAAAATTCCCACCACCGGAGCCGCCCCCTTCGTGTTCCCTTCATGTCTGGGTGTCTTTGTGGTTCTAAACCACTCCAAATAAGCCCTCGGCGACTCAAAATACCCCACATAATCCGGATGCACCAGTCCCATATTGGGAATCGTCACTGGCTCCGGGATCGCCGTCAGGGCTGCTAAATCCTGCGGCGACAATTGCAGATAAGACTTCGCCAAATGCCAGAACATCGCCGCCACATTTTCCGGCCCGCCCGCATTCCAATAGCCATAGACAATCAGCCAATTGCGCAGGTCTTGAACCTTTTGCACCGGAATAAACTTTAATAACTTCGGCCCCGTCTTCAGAAAGCTAATGTAGCCCGCCAGCTTATCCTCCTCCCGGCCCGTACTGAACTTATCCAGAATAAACTTCACCGGCTTCGGCATCCCCTTGGGCCGATCACCGATCGCAAACTTGCCCAACTGGGTCAACCCCATCAACTCCAGCGCCGACTCAAACACCAGACGGATGGGGATATTTTGGACCCGATCGCGCAGCCACATCACCTGCTCATAGTCAAAAATCAAACTGGCAAAAAACACTTGGGCATCCTGAAGTGCCGCCTCAATACGATCGGGGGTCTGGGCCAGATCGCGATCGCTAAAGACACAAATCTCCAGGTCCGGGCAACGGGATTGGGCCAACTGGGCCGCTTGCCGGTAAAGGTCGGCATTAAACGACTCAAACCCCGCCAGTAAGACGATCTTCGCCATAACGCCCCTCCCGAACAGTGCCAACAACCCCTGCCCTGACAACCGCAGGTGCCCCGATCGCGCAGGGCCTATCTCTATTGTAGTCAGGGCAATAGGTCCCCCGATTCAGCCCTGATCTGACCCATCCCAGAGCAAAATCAATCATAGGTTTCGTCAATCGTGCCTGGTTTAACTCATAAACTGATTTAATCAGATAGAAACAAGCCAGGGATTAAAGATCGTGCCTTATTTCAGCGATTGATGGGGCCTTGATCCGGTAGCAGCGTTAGCAGAGGGAGAGTTGGCCCCAGTGCCCTCGTTAACGATCGCCCCAAATCGGCATCTCAGAGTAATTTTACTTATCAAAATATGCATCCCTATCAGGTTGCCTCATCAGTCAGCCGTAGTGATTGCAAAAACACCTATCTGCGATCGTTTCATGCCGGTATTTATTACTAATTCTAAAGACCTATGAAGAAGCATGGAATTCTTTGACACGTGTAAAGTCGGTTCATTATGATCAGAGTGTGCAAGGAAATTCATCTGAACCTGATCAAAAAACAACCCATCCCAATACAACCCAATCCCATCAATCCAATCCCATCCATTCTTCAAAATCAGTCCTTGCAAACAACCTAAACCCTATTATTAACAATCGAGGGAAACTATGAAAGTCTGGGCAAAGATTAATCAAGCGATCCAGTATGTTATGGAAGCCGTAGGCCGTGTTTTCACCCCTGTGGAAGATACCTATCCGGCGATCGGTGTTCAACCCTTTGATGGGGAAATCCCCAAGGCTCACAACTATTAGCCTCTATTAGCCTCTATTAGCATCCCTTCTTAGCCCCCCTTAGCCATCCAAATACGACATCGCGGGGGCAGTTCGATCGCAGGGCAGCGGTTTGAAATCGATTAAATCGATTAATCAGTTGGCACAGTGGGGACCCATTACCCCACTTTTTCATGGCCCGTATTTGGGAGGCACTCGCTGCCAAGGATAAAATGGCTCTATCAGTAATGGATCGGCGATGAATCGGACAGCCCAAATTAGATATTTACGTCTGAGTACGGTTCCATTTTGGGAAGGGGATCGATACATTAGTAATATTACGGACTGGCCTCCCGCATGAATAACACGGTCTTGGCAACCTTCTCCCAACACGATCGCTACCTGAAAGCCCTCATCGCAGTCCAGCAGGATCTGTTGACTTCGCAGCCGCTGGAAATCCTCTACCAAAAAATACTGGCCCGTCTGGGACGGATCAGTGGGGCCTCACGGGTGTACGTGTTTGAGAACTTTCGGGATGCCCACAATCGCCTCACCATGCGCCAGCGGGCCGAGTGGTGCAACACCGGTATTGCCCCGGAAATCGACACCCCCCTCCTGCAACACCTGGCCTATGCCGACTATTCCCCGCGTTGGGCAAGCCTTTTAAGCCGGGGGGAGATGATCGCCAGCCTGGTTTCCGAGTTACCAGAATCCGAACGCAGCCTGCTGGCCAACCAAGGCATTCTGGCCATCTTAATTTTGCCGCTGATCGTGCAGGGAGAGTTTTGGGGCTTTATTGGTTTTGACAACTGTGTGGTCGCTCGACCTTGGGAACCTGGGAAGATTGCCCTGCTCCAAAGTGCTGCCGCTGCCCTATCACTCAAATTGGAACAACTTCAAACCGCTGCCCAACAACACCAGCAATTGCGTGAACTTCAGATCTGGCAAAACCGCTATGAAGCTGCCGGACGGGCCAGTGGCCAGATTCTCTATGAATGGGACCTTACCCACGATCGCATCATCTGGGGATCGAACCTCCAAGCCATTTTGGGGTATATGCCCCCCGAAGCCCCCCAAACCCTAAACGACTGGGTAGCCTGCATTCACCCAGAGGATCGTTACCGCTTTCAAGTCCCTCCCCCCGCTGCCCCCAATCCGCAGGAGGTCCTGCGCCAAGAGTACCGCGTCCGCCACCAGGCGGGCCATTGGCTGTGGGTTGAAGATAAATCCTGTCTGCTCACGGCCCCCGATCCGCAACACCCCCGATTGGTGGGGTTGATTGCCGATATGAGCGATCGCAAGTCGGTCGAACAAACCCTGAGCGAAAGTCAACAATTACTGACCTTAATTACCGATAATCTACCGGGTTCCGTCTATCGCTTCCGCGTCGATCGGGCGGGCAAGGTGACCTTTCTCTATGTCAGCGACGGCGAACGGGAAGTGAGTGGCCTCGAACCGGAGCAAATTGTGGCCAACTCGGACCTGTTTTTTGACATTATGAATCCCGACGATCGGGTTCGGTTTCTCACTAAGCTGAAACAGGCGATCGTCACCCTCGAATCGGGCATCTTTGAATACCGTATTTTTAATCAACAGGGGCAACAACGCTGGTTACAGGACGCTATCCGCTTCACGCGACTGGAGTCCGGCGATATCATCGGCGATGGTGTCACCTTAGATGTAACAGAACGCAAACAAGCCGAGATAGCCCTCCGTGCCAGTGAAGCTCGGTTTCGGGCAATCTTTGAACAGGCAGCGGTGGCAATGGCACAAGTCGATCGCTCCGGGCGGTTTCTCCAGGTGAATCAGCGCTTTTGTGACTTTACGGGCTATCAGCATACGCAGCTTTTGCAGCGGGATTACCAAAGCCTCACCCATCCCGACGATCTGGCCGTGGATCTGGAACTGACCCGACAGTTATTTGCCGGGGATATTGAATCCTTTTCCCTCGAAAAGCGGTTTATTCGCGCCGATGGGAGCATTCGCTGGGGATATTTAACCGTCTCCCTGGTTCTGGATGAAGCGGGTGAACGCCAGTCAGAAATTGGGATCGTCGAGGACATTACCGATCGCAAGCGGACGGATGCGGCCCTGCGGGATAGTGAAGCCCGATCGCGGGCCATCTTTGAACAGGCCGCCGTAGGCATTGCTCGCACGGATCTCAAAGGCCATTTCCTCCAGGTGAATCAACGGCTCTGTGAGTTGCTGCACTATTCAGAAGCAACCTTGTTGGCCGCGCCTGCCGAGTTACCGCGCCTCTCATTGCTAACCTTGGTTGAGGCAACTGAGCGCGATCGCTTAAATCGATATTGGCGGCGATTGTTGGCAGGTGAAATCCCCTCATTTTCCCTCGAAAAACGCCTCCTGCGGCAGGATGGGGATTGGCTCTGGGTGAATGTGAGCGTCTCCCTGGTGCGGAATGTGAATGGAACGGCTGACTATACGATCGCGGTCTTTGAAGATATCCACGATCGCAAGCAAGCCGAAGCAGCCCTACGGTTACAGGCCCAACGGGAACGGGCACTCAACCTGGTGATTCAAACCATTCACAATTCTCTGGATGTTGAACCGGTTTTTAACACCGCGATTATTCAAATCGCTGAACTTTTGCAGGTGGATCAGGCTACGATCGTGCAATACCTACCTGACCAAGGGGTTTGGCGGCATGTGGCTGGTTATCACCCTTTGTCTGGTCACGAGGACATGATCGGGTTAGATATTGCCGACGCTGCTAACCCTTTGGCTGATCGGCTTAAACGGCGGGAGATCGTCCAAATTGATGATTCCCTCCAGCTTAACGATGAGGTCAACGCCCCTCTCGCCGCCCGCTTTCCCGGTAGTTGGTTGCTCATCCCTCTCTATTTTTGGGGGACTACGGAGGCGAGCAGTCGTCCAGTTTGGGGTAGCTTAAGCCTGTTTCGAGAACAATCCCATGCCTGGCAACCCGTAGAGGTAGACTTAGCTGTGACGATCGCGACCCAACTAGCGATCGCCATTCAGCAATCAGAACTCTACCAACAAGTCCAAACCCTAAATATTAGCCTAGAGGCGCAAGTTCAGGAACGCACGATCGCCCTCCAGCGGGCATTAGAATTTGAAGCTTTGCTGAAACACATTACCGACAAGGTGCGGGACACCTTGGATGAAAACCAAATCCTACAAACGGCAGTCAAATCTCTGACGAAAACCCTGCACATTGAAGGGTGTGATGCGGGGATTTATGATGAGGCCCTGCTCACCTCCACCATTGCCTTTGAGTATATTCAAACCCTACAACCTGCTCAGGGCCAAGTGATTGTTATGGCGGACTATGCTGAAATCTATCGCCAGGTTCTCCAAGGTCAAAGCCTTCAGTTTTGTTGGGGCGATTTTGATTCGGTCCGTAAGGGGAAACAGCATTATAGTATGTTGATTTGTCCCATGCGGGATGATCAAGGCCCCCTGGGTGATCTCTGGTTATTCAAGGCCAATGCTGACAGCTTTGATACCCTGGAAATGTTTCTAGCGGAGCAGGTCGCTAGCCAGTGTGCGATCGCGATTCGGCAAGCACGTTTGTACAAAGCGGCCCAAGCCCAGGTCCAAGAACTTGAACGTCTGAATTACCTCAAGGATGATTTCTTGAGTACCGTCTCCCACGAATTGCGATCGCCGATGGCAAATATTAAAATGTCGATCCAAATGCTGGAGGTATTTTTATCGCGGAAAGAGACTTTCCTGGGAAATAGCCAGAAGATTGAGCAATATTTTCATATTCTCCAAAATGAATGTGAGCGGGAAATTAACCTGATTAATGATCTCCTCGACCTATCACGCTTAGAAGCCGGGAGCCAACCCCTGGACCTCGCCATGCTCAACCTGGAGGACTGGGTACACCATGTGGCTGAACCCTTCTTGCAGCGGGCTAAAGAGCATCAACAACATCTAACCATCACGATCTCTCCTGAAATTCCACCCGTTACCACTGATTTTTCCTGCCTAGGCCGGGTGCTCACGGAGCTATTAACCAATGCCTGCAAATACACCCCCGCCGGCGAACACATTACCATTCGGGCTGATATCATGCTGGGCAATTTGTGCATTTGGGTAAGCAATTCGGGGATCGAGCTGCCGACTGCCGAAGTCGATCGCATCTTCGACAAGTTTTACCGCATTCCCAGTAATGATCCCTGGAAACATGGGGGAACCGGGTTAGGGTTAACGCTGGTGAAGCGCCTTGTTGAACATTTGCAGGGCACGATCGCGGTTGAGAATGTCAACGCCTGTCTGACCTTTACCATCACGTTGCCGCTCCACTGCCCCCTACGACCTTGGTAAGGGTTAGCCAAATCCTGGAATAAAGCTGGTTAAGCGTTTGATCGCCCCTTCCGCCACATCGCTGTAGCGCACCTCCCCACAGAGGATTTCCGCCATCCGTTGGGTTGTCCCATCCTGCTTGATCACGGTGCGGTAGATCACCCCCGGAATCCGGTAGAAAATACCCGCCAACCGCTGTGCCCAGGCCATCTCCGTCCCCCATTCCTCATTCACTGCCTGGGTGTATCGCTCCAATGCCCCCAGATCGCCCCCTAAGGCCGCATCGATCGCCGCCGCCGCCTTTACCCCCGTGAACATGGAGGGACGAATGCCTTCGGCGGTGAAGGGATCAACGACGCTAGCGGCCTCGCCCGCCAGGAGGGCCTGTTGGGTGTGCAGGGGTTGGCTCCCCTCCCAAAGACACAGGGCATGGTCATACTGCTGACAGGTGTTGAGATCCACCTGATAGGCTTGGGCATATTGTTGCAGGACCTTGTTAAAATTCTGGGGATCACCGCCCCGCAGGGTCCCGATCCCGATCGAATAACCGTCCGTTTTGGGGAAGTTCCAGATATAGCCATTCTTCACCAGTCCAAATTCAAAGTGGACTGGTACGGTCGCAGCGGGCGCACTCCCCACCTCGATCGCGGCAGCTAAACGCAGTTTCCGTGCCTTAAACCCCAACCAGGTCGCCATTGGCCCTTTCGCCCCATCCGCAGCAATTAAATAGCGGGCCTGCACCGGTCCGGTGGCTGTATTCACCTGCCAGTGATCGCTCTGAAACGTGATGCCCGTGACGGCTGTCCCATCCCGTAGTTCCGCCCCCTGGGCTTGGGCCTGTTGGATCAAAAAGTGATCAAACACCTCGCGCCGCACCAGCCAAATCGGTTCCGCCAGGGTGACTTCCGTTTCCACTGGATCACCCAGCTTCCAGGTGTAGCGCAGCTTGTTGGTTTTCAAGGAAATGGCAGGCGAAAAGTCAAAGTCAAACCACTGGGCGATCGCGGGGGAAACCCCTCCCCCACAGGGTTTGTAACGGGGCAGTGTTGCCTGATCCAAGACAATCACCGAGCGACCCCGCTTGGCTAAATGATAGGCAGCCGTGCCACCGGCAGGTCCCGCACCAACAATTGCACAGTCAAACATAGAACGTTCGCCACTCCATATCGATTCGGCTGACCTGGCCAGCAAGACCCACTGTGACCCCTTGGGGTTGACTTGACTGGAAATTCACTTAACCTACCGTAGCGCATCCGGGTCTGGCAAGCTGGGCCGCGATCGTGCCACTCGACAAAGCGTCAGGGTGAGGGGGATTCAGCCGTTTCTTCTCGTGGTCTGTCATGCCTAGACTAGGAATTTGTAGGTTGGTGTCGAGTAGGCAAAACCCAACACATTGACTGGCTTTGTTGGCTCGCCCTGGGTTTGACCCAACCTACAAACTCAAACTCGATCGACGACTCGGCGATCATCCAGAAAATTCGGCAAGGTTTGTAGGATTGGCTTAAGCCTGCCACGACTAAAGTCGTTACTACGAACTTGCGCAACCTGAGGTTGGCTGCATTAGGTCAGATAGACCAACTTAGCGCTCAGATCCCATACCCGCCGGGCCATTTCATCATCCCGTGCCTGGGGCGAAACCCGTTGCTGGAATGCCTGACGGCCCTGTTTCTGTCGGTTTCCCCAACTCCAGTAGGAACCAGACTGGCCAAACTCTGGATCAGCCACCACCATTGCCAAGCGTTCCCCGGCCAATTCCTGGGAGACATAGCCCCCCGTAATATATTTCTGGAAGAGGGGGAAGAGCTTTTGGAATAGAGGGTAGTGGTTCCGGAACAGCGGCGTTTCGGCCACACAACCGGGATAGAAAGAACTAAAGACTATGCCCGTGGACTCGTGATAGCGGCGGTGTAGTTCCCGCATGGTCAGGACATTACAAACCTTGCTCTCCTTATAGGCCCGCACGGGTTCAAACCGCTTGCCATCAATCATGGCAATGGGGGGCTTAAACCCAGCCGTGAAGCCTTCCAGATTACCCAAGTTGGGGCGAGGGTAGACCTTGCCACCTAGCTCGTCAGGGTTGTGGGTGACGGTTCCCAGCAACACCATGCGCTTGATCGGCGATGCTTTGAGGTCCTCCAACATGAGGTTGCACAACAGGAAATGCCCCAGGTGGTTCGTGGCCACGGTGAGTTCATAGCCCTCTGGGCTACGCAGGGGTTCCTTGAGCAGGGGCATATAAATGGCAGCATTGCACACCAAAGCGTCGAGCCGCCGTCCGGTAGACCGGAATTCCTGCACAAATTTGCGCACGCTATTCAGATCAGCGGTGTCGATATACAGAATGGTGTAGCTACCAGCGGGCATCCCCACCTCTTGGGCAGCCTTGGCCGCCTTTTCCAGGTTGCGGCAGGCCATGATCACGTGCCAACCGCGTTTTGCCAGGGCTTTGGCCCCGTACAAGCCAACGCCAGACGAGGCCCCGGTAATGATGACGGTATTTTCTCCCATGCTCTTCTAATTCGATTCACAAACGGCTACGATTTCCAGGATCGCATACCCCTGAACCGATCGCACTGGTTTCCTTAATTTTCCAGCGTTGGGCAAGCGCCAGAGGTTTAACTATTGTTGGGATTTAATTGTTGGGATTGATTTTTGGCGTCGATGGCGATCGACGATCGCGGCAGGGGCAGGAGATGGGCGGGGGATAGCCGAGTGCTATTCACCACAGAGACAGAGAGAACCCGGAGATGCGCCGGAGATTATCGCACCAGACCTCGCTTAAGGGCTTGGGTTGCTTAAGTTATGACAAGGGTTAGCTTGGGAAAGGGTTGGGAGTATAATTAGGGGCTAAACAGGGTTAAGAGCTTGACCGAACGATCGGGGTGTAACTCACGATCGGGGTGTAACTCGCAAAGTTTAAGCACATCATAAGCAATTGCCAGATAACTCTATTTAGAGTTACACAGATAACATTTATTCATTTTCATCATCGAATACTATGCTATTAAATTTTCCAGCACAAAAATCAGAAACTTTAGAGATTATTGATATGCTTTGGTTACTCGTTTCTGCGGGTTTAGTATTTCTGATGCAACCCGGCTTTATGTGTTTAGAGTCAGGTTTAACACGCTCTAAAAATAATATTAATGTTGCTATTAAAAACTTATCCGATTTTGGAATTTCAGTTCTCCTATTTTGGGCGATCGGCTATGGCTTGATGTTCGGGCGATCGCTCGCGGGTTGGTTTGGGATTGATCATTTTTTCCTGGATGCAGCGGCCCAACCGGAGCTAGTCGCCTTTTTTGTTTTCCAGGCCATGTTCTGTGGCACAGCGACAACGATCGTCTCTGGGGCTGTGGCCGAGCGGCTCAAATTTGGGGCCTATATTGTGATTGCGGTTCTCGTTTCAGTGCTGATTTATCCCCTGTTTGGAGGGTGGGTGTGGAATGGCTTTAATCTAGGAGAAATTGGGGGGTGGCTAGGGCAGCAGGGATTTGTAGACTTTGCCGGATCAACGGTTGTCCATAGTGTTGGGGCGTGGGTGAGTCTGGCCATTTTGCTGATCATTGGTCCTCGTTTGGGGCGCTTTCCAGAGCAGGGACCCCCACGTAAAATTCAAGGTTCTAATTTGCCAATGGCGGTGTTAGGGGCCATGCTGCTGTGGTTTGGTTGGATTGGCTTCAACGGGGGCAGCACCCTCGACTTTAATGACCAGGTGGCGGGCATTATTATGAATACCCTGGTGGCGGGGGCGGCGGGTATGCTGATGGCAGGCCTGCTAACTTGGTTGCAGCACGAGTTAGTTGAAGTGGAGGCCGTGATCAATGGTTCGATCGCGGGTTTAGTGGCGATCACCGCTGCCTGTCATGCGGTCACCACCCCGATCGCCCTGATTATTGGTGCTACGGGAGCCGCCGTGATGTTGCTGGTGGTGCGGTTGCTGGAACACTGGCAGGTGGATGATGCAGTGGATGCGGTGGCGGTACACGCGGGAGCCGGGGCCTGGGGGACGATCGCCGTTGGCCTCTTTGGTCAACTCGATCGCCTGGGGACGGGCCTCAGTCGCGGTGCCCAAATTTGGGTTCAGTGCGAGGGGGTGCTGGTTGGCTTTCTCTGGGCGTTTGGGGTGACCTGGCTGATCTTGCAAGGCATTAACCGGATCAAGCCCCTGCGGGTTTCCGTGGCCGATGAAGAACTGGGGCTGAACGTGGCGGAACACCGGGCGAAAACGGAGTTATATGACCTGTTTCAAGTCATGGAAGCCCAAGCCAATACCCAGGATTTAAGTTTGCGGGTTCCGGCTGATCCCTTCACGGAGGTGGGCCACATTGCCGTGCGCTACAACCAGGTGATTGCGGCATTAGAGCGTAAAACCGAGCAGTTGCTCCAGTATTTGGGCCAGGTGAATCTCGTCACGGCGGCGGCGGGAGCGGTGGAAGCGGATGCCTTTCAGCCCAGTAGCCTGGATGGCGTTGCGGCGCGATCGGATGAACTGGGCACGTTGGCCCAAGTCTTTCAGCGGATGTTTCAGCAGGTCAAAATTCGCGAGAAAAACCTGCAACAGGCCAAGGATCAACTGGCCCAAATGAATGAGGTATTGGAAGAGCGGGTGCAAGCGCGTACCCGTGAACTGGCCCAGGCCAATGCGGAAATTCTGAAGCTGAATGAACAACTGAAGTTGGAAAATCTGCGCATGAGTGCAGAGTTGGATATCACCCGCAAACTGCAACAGATGTTTTTGCCAACGGAGGAAGAGTTACAGCAAATGTCGGGATTAGATATTTCCGGCTTTATGGAACCAGCGACAGAAGTGGGCGGCGATTATTACGATGTTCTGCAAGTGGGCGATCGCATTAAGATTGGCATTGGCGATGTTACCGGACATGGTTTAGAAAGTGGCGTCTTGATGATTATGGCCCATACGGCTGTGCGGACCCTATTAGCCAATAATGAAACCGATCCTGCCAAGTTCTTAAATACCCTGAATCAGATGGTTTTTGAAAATGTTCAGCGGATGAAATCCTATAAAAATATGACCTTGGCGATTTTAGACTACGAAGCCGGGATCTTGCGCATGAGCGGTCAACACGAGGCCCTGATCGTGGTGCGTAATGATGGGGAGGTGAAGGAAGTGGATACCTTTGATCTGGGTTTTCCCCTCGGCTTGGAACCGGATATTTCCCATTTTGTTAACGAAACCAAGGTTGTGCTACAAACGGGTGATGTGGCGGTCCTCTACACCGATGGCATTACTGAAGCCATGAACGATCGTAAACAGCAATATGGTCTAGAGCGCCTTTGTCAGTGTTTGCGGCAGCATCGCCACCTGGGCAGTCGAGAAATTCGGCAAGCGGTCATTGATGATGTGCGCCAGTTTATCGGTAGTCAAAGCCTCTACGACGACCTGACGCTCCTAGTCATGAAACAAAAATAGGGGGTGTGAATGCCTGTGGGTTCCCCAACGCCAACCCCTTGTCTGTACCCGATTGCCTTGGTCCCGTCCACCCCATCCCCCATCCGGGTACACAACATCACCCGATCTGGCGTAGCGTTTTCCAGGCATATCGGTAACAATAGGAGGTTGTTGTATTGGGGCGATCGCAATTCAAAATTCAAAATTCAAAAGTTTAAATTAAATGGATTTACGAAGATGATGGGAGACTAGGAAAGTCTTGGACACAACCCACCCCCTACGATCGCAGTCGAGATTCTACCCTCCATCTATCGCCCCGATCCTATAGCAATCCCAGATGATTCATGAGAGAAGCCAATCCTATATCTACTGATAGAGATTCACTATGTCCCTTCCCATTCTCATAAATGACTTAGGATTGCTATATCTCCTCTCCCCTCTCTCCTCTTTTCTCTCTCCTCTCTCCTCTCTCCTATGCCCCTAACGTTCACTAACCAAGCCCAAGCCATTACCTATCGCAAAGTCGATGACTATCTGCGGCAATCGGCTTTCTTCAAAAATGCCCAGCGACCCGATCCCGATCGCCCTAAATTTAACCTGCTCTATGGTTCCACGATGGTGGAGGTGGAAGTGCTGCCCTGGGAAGTCCATCCCTGGGAAGAACGGGACTTGGCGATCGTGCGGGCCTCCAGTTGCGTTACGATCGGCAGCGGGATGGACTGTGAACTGATGCATTACCTGCTGGCGGAAAACCGGCGGATGCGCTTTGGGGCGTTCCACCTGGATGAAGCCAACCAAGTCATCTTTGCCCATACGGTCCTCGGTGGCGAGAATATGGATCTGCTGGAGTTGCAGACCTGCATCCTCTCGGTGGTGACGATCGCCGATACCTACGATGACCTCATCGTTGAGCAGTTTGGTGGCCAACGCTTTAAGGAGTCCCTGGCGGCGAGGGGCGAACCGGTTGCAGGATAACCAACGTCTCCCCAACCACGGGGCTACGGGCGACTAAGGTCCCAGCCCGATCGCGCAATTCCAAACGCACAAAGTTAAGGGCACGGGCCTGGGCCAGCAACTCGGACCCCAACCGCTCCTGACGGCTGGCCGCTAAGCGATACCACTCATCCCCGATCGTCACCACTAGGCGACCTTGGGGGAAGTTAGCCTGGACCGATTGCACTAACCCATCGGCATACTGGACTGAGATTTCGGCAATATCACTCTGGATCGCGGCCAGGAGGCTTTGTTCGGGGGTTAATTCCGGCGGGGGCGGCGGAGCTGGGGGGGGAGTCGGTTGAGGTTCGGCTACGGGGGCCGGTTCGGTCACGGGGGAGGGTACCGCTGGTGCCGGGGGCGGGGTTTGCTCCGGTGCTTGGGTAACGGGGGTTGGGGCTGACTCGCAGGGGGGACACGTCACTACGGTTGGGGAGAGGGGAGCCGTTGCAACGCTGGGTTTACCGGCAAACACGCTGGACCCTAACCACAGGCCCAGGACGATGACCGCCAGGGTGATCCCGGTGAGGACGGAATCGGAGAGGGTCTGCTGCACGCCAGCGGGTAAGCGCCGCCGAATTTGTCGCAATAACTGCCGCCACAGAACTTGGATGGGTGTCACGATCGCCTGGAGCCAACTGCCCACCTGCGATCGGGGCGGGGGCTGGGTTTCCAATGTCGTAATCATTTCATCCAGGAGGCCGATCGTGCCCCGAAGTTGACGAATCAGCCAGCGGCTGGCCCCAGCGGGCGGACGAGAACCGCTACCCCCTGGGGGTGACTCAGGCGCCAAGGAGTCGGATGGCTCTTCCTGCAAGGGATCTTCATCGGAGAACGACATCGCAGCCTCTCAGAATGCACAAGCAATGGGGCCAGTTACCGTCCCTGGAACCCCAAAACTATCGTACCAGGAGGCAACTTCCAGCCCCAATGTATCATGCGGTTGCAACCTACCCCACGATCGCTGGCGTGGTCATAGGGTAATTGAATCTCTCTCAGTCCAAGACCAGGAAGCCCTAATTGCCATTCTTCCAAAATGCGTCAGCGATCGCCGTCGTGCTGTCTACCCGATCGCGCCAAGCAGACCATAGCTAAATTAGCTAGAAGCACTGGTGTAGAATCGCAGGGCAAATTGCCAGAATTGATTTGCGACATATAACAGAAACATCGCTAACCCCGCAGTCGCCAATAGCCAAACCCCGGAAATACGATCGAGCATGGCCTCCGCCGGTATAGTCGTCAAAAAGACCACGGGAATCACAAAGGTGAAGAAAAAACGATAGGCCGTGGGATAGGCAACGCTCGGGAAGCGTCCCGCATCCAGTAACCCCCGTAATACTTCCGTCACATTATAAATTTTGACAAACCAAATGCTGGTTGCCCCCAACATAAACCAGAGGCTATACAGACTCAAGACCCCGCACAGGAGCGGGAACAAACTCAACCCATAGGCCCGTAACCCAATCCCCAAGTGATGACCAGCATAGACAATGACAGCCATACCGGCCAACACATCGGGTAACCCCCAGGGGGAAATGGCGCGGGTAGAGAGCCAAAATTGACTACTGATGGGTTTCAGCAGTACAAAGTCCAGCGTTCCCTCCTGCACCTGGGTCACAATCCGGTTTAAGTTGGGCACCAGCAAGGTACTCGAAATTCCCTGGAGCAGGGTGAAAATTCCCAGGACGAGCAGGGCCTCCTCCCAGGACCAATTCTGGAAGGTATAGCCCGTGCGGTAAAACAGGAATAACCCAAAGAGGCTACCCGCTAAATTGCCGACACTACTCAGGGCCGAGATGACAAAATTCAGGCGATATTCCATCTCCGCCGCGATCGCCGTACTCCAAAACAGTCGCAACACTCGCCAATACCGTTTCATTCCCGCTCCTCGCTCCTCGCTTCCCTCTCCTAGAAAATAACCTGAGCAGCCAAAATTAAAAGTTAAACTGAGTGCGCAAATTTCCCACAAAAATCATAGGATTATTGTCGAAATTATTCGGGTTAAAAATCCAGTAGGCAGAGGGCACGATCGCAATATTTTTCGTTAGGGGTAAATAATAAGCCGCCTCCAAATCATACTGCGTTCCGCCATTGCCTCCCCCCGCCGCCAGGAATCGCCGCCCTGCCAACACATCAAAGGGCATCACAAAGGAAAGGGTTCCGAGGGCACCCCGTTTACCGAGATCTGGAAAAGCTAGCCCAAGCTGGACAGCCTGGGAGTTAACATCCCCCCCCTCGCGATCATCATCCTTGGGGCGAATTTGCAAGTTAGCATAGCCATAGCGGCCAAACAGCCCAAAACTAGGGGTGATCAGCCAATCGGCGCTAATGCCCAAGATATTCCCATAGGCTGGTTTGATCGAGCCGCCAAACCCATCATCCGCCACCCCATAGATCGGTTCACCCGTAGCCCCACCAACCCCGTAACCCGTGAGATTCCCGTTTTCATCCAAAACTGGAGTATTGGGATCACTGGTGGAACGGTTATATAACAGGCGAATATTGGCATTCTTGCTGGGGGAATAGGTCAATTCTGCGGTCAGGGTGTTGGTGCCACTGAACCAACCTTTACGGGGGTTAGAAGAACTGTTAAACCCAAACTGGGGTGGCAAAAATTCGGTATTTTCTCCCAAATAGCCAAACCGGAAGGTGAGGCGATCGCCCATGCGCCAGATCCCGACTAATCCGGAGCCGCGATCGAGGGTATTGGTCAGGGTACTGCTGAGCGAGTTAAAGGTTCCTGCCCCGGTCAGGAAAACGGTGAAAAGATTATTATCAAAATAGCGATACCAGTTCACCCTGGGACCAATGACTAGGCGAAAATGGTCACTGACCGGGAATTCATAGAAAAACTCCCGCAGGATAATATTATTGCTACCAATGACGGAGCTAGAGGTCTGATCCGTGAAGGGTACCCCAAAGGTATTGTAGAGACCTGCTGAGGTAAAGGCATTGGCGGGCGAATCCCCATTTCCGGCCACTAACTGGGTAACTAGCAAATCTTTACCCGTGAAGGAGGTTACCAAAGATAACCAGGTGAGGTTGCTCAGGGTAATTTCCGGATCATCAGTCACCGTCAGAACAACGGGTTGCGCGGTGTCTCCATAACGGGCCGCACGACGCAAATTGAGGGGGGTTGCTAGGCTCTGGGCCTCCACCCGAACATCCTCGCCAGCCGTTGCGCCGCTGACGTTAAAGAAAGCCAACCCCTGGAGTTTGGTGGTGGCGGAAAACTGACTCCCTTCCCGTTGGGCCACCCGTCCTTCCAGGTGTTCCACCCGCCCCCGCACGATCGCCAGTTCCGCCGCAAATTCTGCCATCAGGCGTTGCAATGTCGCCACATCTTCCTGGGTCGCCCTGTCCGCCGTGACCGCCGCGATTAACTCATTGACGCGATCGAGGCAAGCATTCAACCCCGCCGCAAATTCATCGCGCGTCATCGCCCGTTGGCCCCGGAAGGTCCCGTCCGGATAGCCGACTATACAGCCATATTTCTCCACCAGGGATTGCAGCGCCTGGAAGGCCCAGTCCGTCGGCTGGACATCGGTCAGTTGGGTAACAGAGGTAACCTGTTCCATCTGAGAGTCGTCCGCAGAAACCCAGCGATCGCGAACGGGATCGAGGTCAGCCACGGTGACGATCGCATCTAGGGCCGGATTCTCCACAATGAGCAGACGGGGAGCGATCGGGTTGCTAACGGTTGATGCGGTGGATGCCGTAGGCGCTAGGGGGCGGTCAGTTGGCGGTGGGGCCGCGATCGCGGGTTGACGCTCCCCTGCCAATGATCCAGCCATTGCCAACGCCGTCGCAGGCCAAAGGCACCACAACCGTCCCCAGCGATTCCTGCGGTTGATGATCTTGATCATGTTATAGAGCGCAGCGTAATAAAGCGCGGTTTAAAAAATGTGAGATTACGGACTATGGGAGTTTATATTAGCGCGAAGGCGATCGCCCCTTAGCATGACTGCATCGGCGATCGCCCCCTTGGCCTGATTAAGCAAGTGGCAGGCAGGATGCCGACCCCACAAGTTGTGAGATCGAGTGGGATTCGTTAGAAACTAAATTGGGTGCGCAAATTCCCAACAAAAATTGTGGGGTTGTTGTCAAAGTTATTGGGGTTGAAGATCCAATAGAGGGAAGGCACGATCGCGATATTCCCCGATAACGGCAGATAATAGGCTGCTTCTAGGTCATATTGGGTGCCCCCATTACCCCCCCCCGCAGCCAGGAACTTGCGCCCCTCCAAGACATCAAAAGGCATGGCAAAGGAAAGGGTGGCTAAGGCTCCCTGCTTACCCAGATCGGGGAAGGCTAGCCCCACCTGGAAGGCTTGGGAGTTGATGTCGCCGCCATCGCGATCGCTATCCTTGGGCCGAATTTGCACATTACCATAGCCGTAGCGGCCAAATACGCCAAAGCGCGGGCTAATCAGCCAGTCGGCACTGATGCCAAAAGTATTGCCATAGGCCGGTTTAATCGACCCGCCGAACCCATCATCCGCTACCCCGTAGATCGGCTCACCCGTGGCACCGCCAATCCCAAACCCTGTGAGGTTGCCATTTTCATCGAAGATTGGCACATTTGGATCACTAGTCGAGCGATTGTACAACAGGCGAATGTTGGCATTCTTGCTGGGGGAATAGGTCAGTTCGGCGGTCAGGGTATTAGTGCCGCTAAACCAGCCCTTGCGCGGATTGGAAGAGGTGTTGAACCCAAAGGCGGAGGGCAAAAATTCCGTATTCTCGCCCAGATAGCCAAAGTGGAAGGCAAATTGGTCGCTAATCTTCCAAAGACCGATCACCCCAGAACCGCGATCGAGGGTATTGGTCAGGGTACTGCCGATCGAGTTGAAACTCCCCGCCCCGGTCAGGAAAAAGGTAAAGGCATTGCCATCAAAGTAGCGATACCAGTTCACCCGTGGCCCCACCACCAGGCGGAAGTTATCACTCACCGGGAACTCATAGAAAAACTCCCGCAAAATGATGTCATTGCGGCTCCCCGTAAGTTCCGGACCAGCGGTTTGGTCGGTAAACGGCACCCCATAGGTGTTATACAGCCCCGCCGAGGTGAAATAGTTGGCCGGGGAATCGCTGTTTCCAGCCGCCAGTTGGGTCACCAACATATCGTTCCCGGTGAACGAGGTCACCAACGACAACCAGGTAAGGTTGCTAAAGGTGATTTCCGGATCATCCTTCACCCGGAGGACCACCGGACGGTTCGTGTCGCTGTAGCGAGCCGCTGGCCGAATTTCACGCGGCCCATCCAAACTCCCCGCTTCCACCCGGACCTCATCGCCTGCCGTAGCGCCGGTAACGTTGAAAAAGGTCAGCCCCTGGAGCTTGGTCGTCGTCGAGAATTGGCTCCCCTCCAGGAGGGCCACCCGACCTTCCAGGTTTTCCACCCGGCCCCGCACCATCGCCAGTTCGGCGGCGAACTCTTCCATCAGGCGTTGCAGCGTTGCCACATCTTCCTTCGTGGCCATGTCCGCCGTGGCGGCAGCGATTAATTCATTGACGCGATCGAGACAGGCATTCAACCCGGCGGCAAATTCATAGCGCGTCATCGCCCGTTGGCCCCGGAAGGTCCCGTCCGGATAGCCCACAATACAGCCATACTTCTCCACCAGCGATTGCAAGGCTTGGAAGGCCCAGTCCGTCGGTTGCACATCCGATAGCTGGGTTACCGAGGTCACCTGGCCCATGCTGGGAGCAAGAACCTCATCCAAACGGGTAGCAGCGGGTTCCAAATTGGCGACGGATTCGATCGCCTGGAGTGTTAACCCCGACTTTGAGGTGGTTGCGGTTTCGGCGATTCGCGAAGCGATCCCTACGGGAATCGGGGCCAGCGTTGTCTCCGCCGAGGGGGAAACAGGCGCACCGGGGTCGATCGGAGTGGCAATCGTGCGGCCACTGGCCAAACCCACACCTAGAAGCGTCACGGGCAAGGTCAACCAGACGCGCCACGGCACGGAGCTATTCAACATAACCATTGAGTCCTCACACACCAAAAGAATTGTTTTTAGCTATACAGTATCAAGGTGAACGATCGCAATTTGTAGCCTCAGGCACTTTAGTCTAACCCTTAGCTACGGTCGTTTTTGATGGAATATTCTCTAGGAAAAGCTGATCAAAAAACAGCCCAAATGGAGACCCCTGATGGGTTAAGATACGCTTGCAAAGTAGCTACACAGATTCCCCGCTCACTCTTGCCTCGCCTCAATCCCTGCTAGATCTTTGAATTAATGATGAACATAGGGGAAGCCCCCGGTACGTCAGCGGTGTGGCGCAGCTATCGGCTATTTGAGAACAGTTTTGGCTCGGTTCAAGTATCGTCGCCGATCGTCCAGGCCGTTGTAGCCGCCGTTGACGCGATAAGTAACCCCTTCGAGATCATCGCGATCGGCCCAGGTATTCAACTTGCGTTGATCCCAATACCACCCGGCCACTACAACAGCATAGGGTGGCTGTTCCACCAGGGTGGGGTTGGCCACAAAATCAACCCCCAGATCTCGCGAAAAAGCGGCATAGTTAGCCCGCCCCGTGAGTTGGATCAACCCCCGGCCCATAAACCGTTTGCCATCCCCCGGTTGGGTGTTCCCCAAATCGCGCCGTCCTTCATAGCCCCGTTGGGCATCCGTGGGTCCCCAAATTTCCCGCAACCAGCGGAAGCCCCCACTTTCGTGCATCACCTGGGCTAGGAAATGGGCCATGCGCAGTCGGGTATTGATTTGATACCGCTCGAAGGTTTGGTTAACCCCTGGGGTGAGGGACTCAATGCGCGATCGCAGTTCTGAGGACCCGGCAATTTGGACCAATTGGTTGGTGGTAATGTACTGCTTGGTCGCGGAGTTTTCCCCAACCGGTGGGAATAAATTACCCGGCTCTGGTGTCTTAGGTGGCAACACAAACAGACGCACATAGGGATCGACATTATCGGGACGGGGGGGTAAGTCGGAAATAAAGCGAATGAAGTCGTCAATCTCCCGATCGACTGGCTCAAATTTCTCCAAGGGGAGGATTAACTCTTGCAGGCGTTCGAGGGCCACCCGACGGTGATCCCGCATGGCAGCACCCGCCCCATAGAGTCCGACATAGGGGCTAGCCCCCACAGGGCGATCGGGCAGTTTAGGATTAGACTGCTGACGAATGGCCGAATCGACAAAAAAGTCAGCGCGGTGAATTCGTTCGGGTTCCGCCAGTAATAATTGCTCAAGGCGATCGAGACCCATTTGGCGATAGGCTCGGACATCTTTAGCTTCCATTGCAACTCTCCCTGGGGTAGTACTTTCACCCGATCGTATTTTCACCCGACCGTATTTTCACCCAAATTTTGACCCTAGTGCAGTCAACATCAAGTTTCGCAACCATCAACTGAGCCTACCACCCCATTGTGCCGGGGCCACCCTTGAAGGGACCCACCAAGTTCTGGGTGATCCAGCCACCGTAAAAGTCGCCCGGTTGGGGAGTGACTAACTCATCATCAAGATAACAGGCATCCATACGACTGGCATAAAACCCATAGGCATCCTGGAGAACCTGAAACGGCGGGCTGGGATCAAAATAGCGCCAGACTGCCAGCTTAGCTTGCTTATCCCCGACGACGACATCATAGTAGCGACATCGCCCCTTCCACTCACAAACGCTGATGCGGGGGGTTGCCCGGAGACAGTCTAGCTGGATATCGGTGGCGGGAAGGTAGTAGGTGGGGGGATGGCTAGTTTCCAGGACCCGCTTGCCCTGGTGGCTATGGGCGATCGTCACCCCATTGAAGATCACCCGGATCACTTGGGGGGTGTCTTCCCAGCGAGCGGGGCGGGGATAATCCCAGACCGATTCTTGGCCAGGGCCGGGGGGGATAGGCACAGGAGACATACGAGCGATTTTACCGGGAACTGTCCCCATCTAAGACTGTTTATAGAGAAGACTTTTTATAGAGAACTGCCCCCATCTAAAACCAGGGCTTGCCCGGTCATATTGGCCGCTGCCTCACTGAGGAGAAACTGCACCCAAGCGGCCACTTCCCGGGGTTGGACGATGTGGCCAAGGGGAATGTCCCGCACCACATCAACGGTGGTCAAGCCCAATTCAATAAACCGCGCTTCGGCCATTTCGGTTTGCACCCAACCCGGACAAATGGCATTCACCGTAATGCGGCGGGGGGCGAGATGCAGGGCTAAGCTTTTGGTAAGGCCAATCACCCCATGTTTAGCGGCACAATAGGCGGTTTGGTCCGGAACTGCCCGTACCCCTAGCACGGAGGCGATGTTGACGATCCGCCCACCATCGGCAAGGCAGGGCAGGGCATATTTACACAGATAATAGGTGCCGTGCAAATTGACTGCAATAATCCGATGCCATTGCTCATCCGAACGCTCTGGATCGAGAGGATTACTCCCGGCGATCCCGGCATTGTTCACTAGGGCCTGCACCTGACCATAGATATCCATGACAGTCTGGAGGGCCGTCTTTACTTGGGCCGGGTCGCTGACATCGCAGGTCAATTTCAAATCCGCTGGCGAAGGCTGGAGATGGGCCGCTGTGGTTGCCAGGGCGACAACCTGCCAGTCGCTTTGCTTGAGGGTATGGACGATCGCGGCCCCAATCCCCCTGGACCCCCCGGTGACGATCGCCACCTTCGGTGGGGCTGGTTGCGCCCTCATTGGGCCACCCCGCCGCCATCCACGGGCATCACGACCCCCGTCATAAACGAGGCGGCATCACTGGCTAAAAACGCGATCGCCCAGGCAATTTCCTCCGGTTGGGCAAGACGTTGTAAAGGAATGCTGGCCTGACACTGATCGAGCAGATCCTGGGCGCTGCTTTGGGGGTAGTAGCGTTGGGCCAGTTCCTCAAAGACAAACTGGAGCATGGGGGTGGTGGTACTGCCCGGTGCGATGCAATTCACCCGAATGTTCTGGGGTCCCCAATCGAGGGCGGCACTTTTGGTCAATTGGGCGATCGCGGCTTTGCTGGCCCCATAGATGGCGGCATACTTTTTACCGATCAGGGCCTGATCGCTGGCATTATTGACGATCGCCCCTTTGCCCTGGCGCAACATGGAGGGAATCACCGCTTTCATTAACAAAAAGGGGGCCTTGAAATTGATGGCAAGTACCTGATCCATCATCGCGATCGAGGTTTCTAGGATACTGCCATTGGTCGTTATGCCCGCATTGTTAACCAGGATATCAATTTCACCATACTGCTCAATCACCGCGTTCACATAGCCCTCAATGCGATCGCTTTGACTGAGGTCGTATTCGGGCAGGTCAAAGCCCACCACAGTAACTCCCAATTGGCTCAGCAGGGTATGGGTAGCTTGACCAATCCCCCGTTTATGTCCGGTGACGATCGCGACTTTTCCTGCAAGACCAGGCAGGTGATAGGCAAACTCTTTCATAGCACTTGTGGATGCTTGCTAGGGAGGAGGGGCGAGTTGGGAGTCGGGAGTTGGGAGTCGGGGGGAAGCATCGCCCAACACTAGCCAGAAACACGGGCAAGGGTTCTGTTGGTCACACGGTGTTTGACCTAATCCAAGCGAGTGGTCTGTTCTGCCCAAGATGGGGACTTGTCGGTGGGTGTTGAGTCTGCGAAACTCGACACGTTTAAATGCTTTGTTGGGGCGCAGGGTATTTGACCCAACCTACACAATCAAGCTGGGTAGACCACTGGCACTGGGATGAGGGGGTTGGATCGCACGGTGTTGACCCTGACCGACCTCATCCTTCGCCCGTCATCCTATTCCCGATTTTCCGATCGCCTACTCGTCCTCATCGTCAAAGAACTCATCGTCCTCCTCATCCTCATCCTCGTCGAGGTCGTAGCCATTGCTGTCGTCTACTAACTCATCGTCATCACCCAGGATCGGTGAATATTTATCTCCCTTACGGCTGCTGCCCCCAAAGCTGAAGGCAGAGCGGAATTCGGAGCCGGACTTGGGTGGGGGTTCCGGGTTGAGCGATCGCGCCACTTCGTCATCCACCAGGATCACGTCCTTGAGATCGTCAGCATCCTCGTCCTCCTCTAGAATCCCTAGGCCATCAGCCGCATCCGGCTCGAAGCTGGCGGTTTCTTCGTAGGTGTTGAAGCCTGTCCCTGCCGGGATCAGACGGCCAATGATCACGTTTTCCTTCAGACCCCGCAGCCAATCGGATTTGCCTTCGATCGCCGCCTCCGTCAGAATCCGGGTGGTTTCTTGGAAACTGGCTGCCGAGACAAAGCTATCGGTCTTCAGGGATGCCTTGGTAATCCCCATCAGGACCGGGGTGTATTCTGCTGGGGCACCGCCCGTGATCGACATGGCTTCGTTGATCTTTTCGATCTCTTGCAGTTCGGGGTATTCCTGGGGCAGGAGCGTGGTATCGCCGCCATCTTCCACTCGCACCTTGGAGGTCATCTGGCGCACGATCACCTCAATGTGCTTGTCGGAAATATCAATCCCCTGGGACTGGTACACCGACTGCACCTCATCTACTAGGAACTTTTGGACCTGCTGCAAGCTGATCAGCGAGGCTTGGTAAAGACCATCCCGTTCGCGGTGATACTGGAAGAGAATTTCCAAAATCTCGTTGGGATTAGCGGGACCGTCGGTGAGGGGAGAGGCCGCCTCCACGCGATCGCCGTCGGAGATCATCAGGTTTTGCCCCGGTCCAATCAGATAGGGAGTGACGCTGCCATCGTCTTCTTCAATCTGAACTTCAACGGACTCATCTTCGCCGTAGACGACACGGGCCACACCAGGACGCTTGGCCAGGATACAGGCTTCCTTGGGTTTGCGGGCTTCCAAGAGTTCTTCGATCCGGGGGAGACCCTGGATGATGTCGCCGGTTTTGGTGCGCTCAAAGATCAGCAGCACGAGGTTATCGCCCCGCTGGACAAGACTACCGTCTTCGATATGCAACACGGCCCCTGGCGAGACGCGGTAGGGACGACCCAACCGGATCTGAATTTCGCTATCGCTGACGGCAACCACTTGGCCGGATTGCTCCGCAACGGTGGCAGCGGTGAGGGGGTGGCCCTCGACAATCAGGTCACCGATGTTGACAGTGGGGGGGTGGCCGTTGGTGGCTACGCTGACGCGATCGGCCTGGCGCACGACCAGAATCCGGCGAATGGCTTCAGCAACTTCGCGAATCCCGCCAACGACTCCGGCCTCTCGGCATTGGATTTCAGTGCGGGCGACAACAGCGCCAGGAGCAATTTGATCGCCGTCGTGGACGAGGATGCTGGTTTGGGTTCCCCCCTGGGTGGGGTCACTGACGACATCGCGACGGATAACGAGGGATTCCAAGATCACCAGTTGCAAGCGCTTGACATCGGGATCGGTCTCATCATCCACCAACTCAATATCGGCGGCGAGGTGATGATCTTCCTTACCCAGATCGGTACCTGAGTTCTTGTCGATTTCCAACACCAACTGGGTGCGCAACAGTTCCAGCCCTTCCACCGACTTCACTCGCTCGCCATCCTTATAGGGCAAGCGTTGTACTGCCCGCAGACGAATTGCCCGACCGGCTTCACTGGCCGACTCCTGACTGGGCACCGACGGAGTATCAGGGACACTAAACTCCTGCACTGGACGTAGCAATAGGGCGGGTCCCTCCGGTGTTTCCACGGATTCGATATAGCGCAGGTCTGCCGAGACCAACCCCGGTAGCACCTCTTCCCCGGCCTGGACTAGGGTGCCATCCTTAGCGATCAGATCCTCTGGGTTGTCCACCATGTGGAGTTCACCGGGCTTGATCACGATCTCCCGCAGGATGTCGTTCTTCTGGGTCACTTCGACGATGCCACTGCTCTGGCAGAAGATGTCTTTGACGACTTCGGTGCCCGCTTCGACGTACTGACCATCTTCGACGACAAGCAGGGAAATGTCTTTGTTGACCTCGTGGGCTTCTTCGGGAATCCAGAGCAGGGTGCCGCCTTTGACAACTTCGTAACCCTGTTTGGCCTTGCCTTTTTTGGCGACTTCAACGCCAGCGTATTTGATGATGCCGCCAGTTTCGGTGTGGTAGGACTTGTCATCCAGTTCCGCCACGACTTCACCACTGTGGACCTTGGTACCAGGGGTGGTTTTGAGGAAGAAGCGTTGGTTACTGGTGGTTTCGATCACGTAATGTTCCCGGCTTTGGGAGCCTTCGACACGCACACGCGCCTGATCCAGAAGAACGGAAGCGGTGATAATTTCGACTTCCCGCACGGTCTTATTGCTTTCATCCTGGGGAATCCGGACAATGCCGCCGTGTTCGGTGGTGAGCTTAGTTTCGGCGAGGGTATCGCCGACGTTGACCACATCCCCTTCCTTGACCGTGGGTTCGGCACCCGGTAACAGGTTATAGACATCCCCAGACAGGACCCAAATGAGGCCCCCCCGTTGAGCGTAGCGGGTGATGTTGCCCTGACGATCGCGCTTTTCTTCGGGGACGATATCAGCAAATTTCACCTCACCCGCTAGATCCGTGGTCACGTCCTTGCTGGCTTTTTCCGTTGATTTACGGGTGGCCCGTCCGGCGATCGGAACCTCAGCGAGAATTTGGTTGGTTTCAACCTCCTGGCCGTCGGGTTGCATGAGAATCGAACCTTGGGCAACTTGGAAGGTTTGTTTGCGCCCGCCCTCTGAAATCAGGGTGAGTTCAAAGTTGGCTTCCGTCAGGAAAGCGTCATCCCCATGTCGGGTGCGGAAGGCTCGCAGGCGCACGTTGGCAGGGTAGTGGACAGTGCCCTTGAAAGGCGCCTGAATCTGGCGAGCCACTTCCCCAGTAAAAACACCGCCTGTGTGGAAGGTGCGCATGGTTAACTGGGTGCCCGGTTCGCCAATGGACTGGGCCGCGATAATACCGACGGCTTCACCCATATCGACCATTTGGGCATGGGCCAAACTCCAGCCGTAGCAGTGTTGGCACACCGATCGCGTCGCATCACAGGTGAGGGGAGAGCGCACGAGGACACGTTTAACCCCCGCTTCGGCGATCGCCTGGGCAAGGTCGTCGCTGATGATGGTGTTGGGTTCGGCGAGGATTTCACCGGTTTCGGGATGGACGATGCGCCCGTCGTCATGGTTGGCAGTGGCCCGTCCCATGAGCCGATCTTTCAGGTGAATTTGGACGCGATCGCCGTCACGCATATCTTCGAGCCAGATGCCGCGCTGGGTGTTGCAGTCGATTTCGCGGACGATCACATCCTGGGACACATCCACCAGTCGCCGGGTCAGGTAGCCGGAGTCTGCCGTGCGTAGCGCTGTGTCTACCAACCCCTTCCGGGCACCGTAGGAGGAGATGATGTACTCGGTGACGGTGAGTCCTTCGCGGAAGTTGGTTTTAATCGGCAGGTCAATAATTTCCCCCTGAGGATCGGCCATGAGACCCCGCATCCCCACCAACTGCCGGACTTGGGAGATGTTGCCCCGTGCGCCAGAGAAGGCCATCATATACACGGAGTTGAGGGGGTCGCGTTTCCGGAAGTTATCAACGACTTGGTCCTTCAGCTTTTCGCTAGTCTCATTCCAGGTATCAATCGCTTTTTGGAACCGTTCAACTTCCGTGATTTCGCCGCGTTCGTAGCGATCGTTGGTGCGGCTGATGACTTGCTCGGCTTCGGCAATCAATTGCGGTTTGGTGTCAGGAACTTGGAGATCATCGACGCTAATCGAGACCCCTGCCCGGGTGGCATACCGAAATCCCAGGTCTTTGAGCCGATCAGCGACTTGGGCGGTCCGGGCGGTGCCATAGTGGGTAAATGCCCAGGCCACTAATTTGCGCAATTGCCCCTTATCAATCACCCGGTTGCGGAAAATGATGTTTGCTTGTGTCATTGCGACCTCTTCACCCAAGAGCTTGTGATGTGTATACGAAATCTTTGCGGGCGGGTAGTAGGAGCCGGTTTTCAAACCCGCCCCTACGATTACCCAACCAACGCTTCCAGAATCGTCTTGTTGTAAATTACCCGTCCCGGTGTGGTGCGAATGTATTGGGAAATGACGGTGCCTTCGGCATCTTCCCGGACCCGCCGCAACCGTTTGCCGGTTTTTTGGCCTTTATAGAGCTTGATCATGCCGCCATCTGCGGTTGATTCAATCTCCGGTTCACCTGTGGGTTCGTCGTCCTCGACTTCGCCATCAAAGCGAACCCAAATGTACTGGTGCAGGGCGATTTGTTCCTGCTCGAAAGCAAGAATCACGTCGTCCATACTGGCGAAGTAGTAGTCTTGCTCCTTCTGTGCCTTAGGATTTTCCGCCGTCAGGTAATAGCAACCCAACACCATATCCTGGCTGGGGGTGATAATCGGTCGCCCGGTGGCGGGGGACATGATGTTGTTAGAAGCCAGCATCAGCAATCGCGCTTCTGCCTGGGATTCCAGGGAGAGGGGTACGTGGACGGCCATTTGGTCCCCGTCAAAGTCGGCGTTGAAGGCGGGACAGACGAGGGGATGCAGTTGGATGGCGCGACCTTCCACCAGGATCGGTTCAAAGGCTTGAATCCCCAAGCGGTGCAGCGTCGGTGCCCGGTTCAGCAATACGGGGTGGCCCTCGATCACTTCTTCCAGAACTTCCCAAACGCTGGGGTCGCCCCGTTGGATGAGTTTCTTGGCAGCTTTGATGTTGTTAACCAAGCCTTGACGGATCAAGCGGTGGATAACGAAGGGCTGGAAAAGTTCGATCGCCATCTCACGGGGCAAGCCGCACTGGTGGATCTGGAGGTTGGGACCGACGACGATGACGGAACGACCGGAGTAGTCCACCCGTTTCCCCAGCAGGTTTTGCCGGAAGCGGCCCTGTTTCCCTTCAATAATGTCAGACAGGGACTTGAGGGGACGGTTATTGGCCCCCACGACGGTGCGACCGCGACGACCGTTGTCAATCAGGGCATCAACAGCCTCCTGGAGCATCCGCTTTTCGTTGCGGACGATGATTTCCGGGGCGAGGATTTCCTGGAGACGGGCTAGCCGATTATTGCGGTTGATCACCCGGCGGTAGAGGTCGTTCAAGTCGGAGGTGGCGAAGCGTCCGCCATCCAGTTGCACCATTGGGCGCAGGTCCGGCGGAATGACGGGAATCACTTCCAGGATCATCCAACTGGGTTTTGATCCCGTGGCAATAAAGTTATCAATCACCCGCAGGCGTTTGATCAGCTTGGCCCGCTTTTGGCCCTTGGAGTTGGCGATTTCTTCCCGCAGTTGTTCGGCTTCCGACTCCAGGTCAATGCGATCGAGCAATTGCTGGAGTGCCTCGGCCCCAATGCCCACTTCCACCCCCTCTAGGCGGGTGTCTTCACGATAGATTTCATCCTCAATTTCGTGCCACTGCTCTTCCGTTAGCAGCTTTTTCTCTTCCAAGTCAAAGCCCACTTCCTTGGCATTGCCCGGATCGAGGACAACATAGGCATTGAAATAAACAATTTGTTCGACTTCCCGCAGGGGCATATCCAACAGGATCGACATATAACTGGGAATCCCCTTGAGGTACCAGACATGGGCGACGGGCGCAGCTAGTTGGATATAGCCCATCCGGTGGCGGCGCACCCGCGACTCGGTGACTTCCACACCACAGCGCTCACAGACAATACCGCGATGGCGCACCCGCTTGTATTTACCGCAATGGCACTCCCAGTCCTTAGCAGGACCAAAAATACGCTCACAGAACAGCCCATCCATTTCCGGCTTCAGGGTCCGGTAATTAATGGTTTCCGGCTTGGTAACCTCACCGACAACCTGGCCATTCGGGAGAGTACGTTCGCCCCACTTACGAATGCGTTCCGGTGAGGCAAGGGCAATTTTGACGTAATCAAATCGCTGTTCGAGTTTGGGCATGGAGGATTGGGGATTTTAGATTTAGATAGGGGATTTTAGAGTTTAGAAGTTGGTTAGGTGATCGTAGAGGCGGTTTTTTCAAAGAAGTCTGACTAGGAAGACAAAGCCTTGCTAGACCCGCCCTCAGAGACCGAGGGCAAAGGACAGAGATTAACTCAATCAGTTAAGGTCATCAGTCAAGGCTCTCTCCTCTCTCCTCTTTCCTCTCTTCTACTTCCCTACTCCCTAACCATCCTCATCCATGTCATCACGGGAAATCGACTCATAGGTGGGCCGGGAGGGGGCGCGGCGTCCGCTGACATCGGCCATCAAGTCTACCTCGTAGTCGCGGCTGGTGCCGTCGGGGAGGGTGTCTACCTTGTGAACGGCGATGTCGAGACAGAGGGATTGAAGTTCGCGCATGAGCACTTTGAAGGATTCGGGGGTGCCGGGGCGGGGGATGGGTTTGCC
>OGCL01000102.1_pt1 | contig 94992 bp, 97 predicted proteins | sample 1570041 | NCBI WGS metagenome assembly OGCL01 (sample SAMN06266162, study PRJEB24511) | hot springs metagenome | isolation source: Hot spring water | place: South Africa: Limpopo | collected 2015-06-22
TCGCAGTTCAGCGGGTTGATTTCCACCAGCGACGCGTCGGTGTCCATGTAGCACTTGTAGATCTTGGCGAAGATGTCTACGGCTTGGTCGATGGAAGCGCCGGTCAGGCCGATGGCTGCCGCCACCTTGCGGCTTTGCGCTTCGGTGATGCCGACCAGCGGATCGATCATCTCGGTGACGATCTTCTCGGGCGTGGAGTGGGCCACTTCCTCGATGTCCATGCCGCCTTCGCTCGAAGCGATCAGGGCGACCTTCTGCGTGGCGCGGTCGGTGACCAGGGACACATACAGTTCGTTCTTGATGTCGGCGCCGTCTTCGATGTACAGGCGGCGGACCTTCTGGCCCTCAGCGCCCGTCTGGTGCGTGACCAGTTGCATGCCCAGGATTTCGCTGGCGCGTGCCTTGACGTCGTCAATGGTCTTGGCAACCTTCACGCCACCGCCCTTGCCACGGCCACCGGCGTGGATCTGGGCCTTCACGACCCACACGGGGCCGCCGAGCTTCTGGGCTGCTTCGACGGCTTCTTGTACCGTGAATGCGGGGATGCCACGCGGAACGGGCACACCAAAATTGCGCAAGATTTCCTTGCCTTGGTATTCGTGAATCTTCATGAGGTCTCTCTCAGGGAAGGGTGGTAGTTACCCGTTTACCATGAACAGTTGTCTGGCCGCGGGCTTGGGACATGGCAACCCGCGACTGTATCATGTTGCAACGCACCATCCCATGTGCTTAGTACGTACATCCCCTTACCATCGGGCCGCAGCCCGGTTGTTGCACACGAAGGAACATCCATGTCCAAAGTCTTTATTGATGGCGAAGCCGGCACCACGGGCCTGCAGATCCGCGAGCGCCTGCAGGCCATGCCGCAGATCGAGCTGGTCAGCATCGCGCCCGAGCTGCGCAAAGATCCAGCGGCCAAGCGCGGCCTGATCGCGGGTGTGGATCTGGTGGTGCTGTGCCTGCACGACGATGCGGCGCGCGACAGCGTGGCCATGGTGGACGAGATCGAGCGCAGCTCGGGCCGCAAGGTCAAGGTGATCGATGCCAGCACGGCCCACCGCACGGCCGATGGCTGGGTGTACGGGTTTCCAGAACTCGCGGCATCGCAAACACAGGCGGTGCGCGACGCCACCCGTGTCTCCAACCCCGGCTGCTACGCCACGGGGGCCATTGCCATCCTGCGTCCGCTGGTCGATGCGGGCCTGATCCCTGCGGACTACCCCTTGAGCCTGCCCTCGGTGTCGGGCTACTCCGGCGGCGGCCGCACGATGATCGAAGCCTACGAGGCAGGCACTGCAGCGCCTTATGAGGCCTATGCGCTGGGCCTGTCGCACAAGCACATTCCCGAAATCCTGCGCTACACCGGCCTCACACGCCGCCCCGTGTTCATTCCTGCCGTGGGCAACTTCCGCCAGGGCATGCTGGTGCAGTTGCCGCTGCACCTGGACCTGCTGCCGGGCGCCCCCAAGGCCAGTGACCTGCACGACGCACTGGCCAGCCACTACAGCCGCACCAATACGCCCGAGCAGTGGGTGAGCGTGTTGCCCCCCACTGATGACCTGAAACTGGCCGCCGACACGCTGACCGACACCAACAAGCTGGAACTGCGCGTGTTTGCCAATGGGCAATACCGGCAGGCCGTGGTCATTGCGCGCCTGGACAACCTGGGCAAGGGCGCCAGCGGCGCGGCGGTGCAAAACCTGCAGCTGATGCTGGGCGTTTAGCCACCCCAGAGCACACCGGGAAGTGGGGCGAGGGCCCTGCTTGTTGGCGGTGCGCTCAGCCCCCGCCAGACTCGTCGGCGCCCAGCACGGCGCGCCGCACAACATCCCCTGAGAACCCCCGCGCCAGCAAAAAGCGCATCTGCTTGGCGCGGGCCTGCGGGTCTGCGGCGGGCTCGCCAAACTTGCGGCGCCACACTTCGCGGGCGCGCTCCAGTTCACTGTCCTGCAACTGGGCCATGGCCTGCTGCACCGCGTCGGCACCCAGGCCTTTGGACTGCAGCTCCTGCCGGATGCGCGTTGCGCCCAGGCGGCCTGCGCGGCGGTTCAGCACCGACTCCACCACCCGCGCCTCGCTGATGAAATCGCGTGCCTGCAGGTCGTCAAGCAGGGCGTGGAGGTCATCGCTCTCCTCCGCATGCGGGGCCAGCTTGCGCAGCAACTCGGCGCGCGAGTGTTCGCGCTGGCTCAGCAGCCGCAGTGCGCGCCCTTTGAGTGACAGCGTGGTGAAGCCCATGGTGATGGATTGTCAAAATTGATAGCAAACAGTGCTTTGCTATTGGGCGGTGAAGCCCTTTGGGGGCTCAATTTTTTGATGTCTGACTTCCCGCCAAACCCTTGCGGGCCTCGTTCTGGCGGCATGGCAGCTGTCTTTGACTTACGCCTCGTCTGCACCGCTGGCTTGTGCCAGGGCTGCAGGCAACAGGGCGATGCCCAGTTGCTCCCGCACTTTGTTTTCGATTTCTCGGGCCAGGTCCGGGTTCTCGCGCAGAAACTCGCGCGCGTTGTCGCGGCCCTGGCCGATCTTCTCGCCGTTGTAGGCATACCAAGCACCGCTCTTTTCCACGATCTTGGCGGTGACGCCCATGTCGATGATCTCGCCCTCGCGGCTGATGCCCTCGCCGAACAGGATGTCGAACTCGGCCGTCTTGAAGGGCGGGCTCACCTTGTTCTTGACCACCTTGACCTTGGTCTCATTGCCGATGGCGTCGTCGCCCTTCTTGATGGTGCCGGTGCGGCGGATATCGAGGCGCACCGAGGCGTAGAACTTGAGCGCGTTGCCGCCGGTGGTGGTTTCGGGGCTGCCGAACATCACGCCGATCTTCATGCGGATCTGGTTGATGAAGATGACCATGCAGTTGGTCTTCTTGATCGTGGCGGTGAGCTTGCGCAGCGCCTGGCTCATCAGGCGGGCCTGCAGGCCGGGCAGCGCGTCGCCCATCTCGCCTTCAATTTCGGCCTTGGGCGTGAGGGCGGCCACCGAGTCCACGATGATCAGGTCCACGGCGCCCGAGCGCACCAGGCTGTCCACGATTTCGAGCGCTTGCTCGCCCGTGTCGGGCTGGCTGATCAGCAGGTCGGACAGTTGCACACCCAACTTCTGGGCGTATTGCACGTCAAGGGCGTGTTCCGCATCGACGAAGGCGCAGGTGCCGCCCTGCTTCTGCATCTCGGCCACCACCTGCAGAGTGAGCGTGGTCTTGCCCGACGATTCCGGGCCATAAATTTCCACCACGCGGCCCCGGGGCAGGCCGCCCACGCCCAGCGCAATGTCCAGGCCCAGCGAGCCGGTGGACACCACCTGGATGTCCTCGATCACCTCGCCTTCACCCAGGCGCATGATGGTGCCCTTGCCGAACTGCTTCTCGATCTGGGCGAGCGCAGCGGCCAGGGCCTTGGCCTTTTCGGTGTTCACGGGCAATGCGGGGTTGGTGCCTTTGACTGCGACGTCCATGGGAAAACTCCTTGAGAAACAATGGGTTGGGTGTTTGCATGGCTCTGCAATTAATCACAGGCTGGATGCTTGAACAGTAGTTTATGCGAGCCGTCTTTTGTTCTTCAAGGATAATTTGGTCAGTTTGCCTGACAATTTGGGAATGCCTGATTCCCTCCCTTCATCCCCTGCCGAAGACGGCTGGCGCCAGACCCACCTGGGGCGCCTGCTGGGCCACGCCATGCGCCGCTTCGACGCGCGGGTGCTGCAGCTCATGGCGCACAACGTGGAGGTGCCGCTGGCCCTGTCCAACCTGGCCGCGCGCGACCAGGTGACGGCCGCCCACGTGCACATCACGCGCCACCTGGCGCTCTCGGGTGACCGGCTGACCGACCTGGCCCAGCGCGCCGGCATGACCAAGCAGGCCATGGCCAACCTGGTGGACCAGTGCGAGGCCTGGGGGCTGGTCACGCGCGAAGCCGACCCGCTGGACGCCCGTGCGCGCCGCGTGTGCTTCACACCCGTGGGGCTGGCCTGGCTGCAGGCCTTCCGCGATGCCGTGGCGCAGGCCGAAGCCGAGTTCCGCGCCGAGGTCGGCAACGAGGTGGCCACCGTTGTCACCATCGGGCTGGAGGCCTACGCGGGGGGGTAGGCGCTTTCGCGCCGCGCGGCCTGTACCAGCGCTGCCGGGTCCAGGCGCAGCGCCTTCAGCGTGCGTGTGGCCACGCCTTGTGGCGCGGTTGCGACCAGTGCCACCACATGTGCGCCCAGCAAAGGGCCCGGCTGGCCCTTGCGTGCGTGGGCCAGTGCCTGCACCAGGATCTGGCCAGAAGGCTGAGCGTGGAAGGCCCGGGGCTGTGGTGCTGTAAGGGGGCTGGCGGGCGGCATATCGGCCTGGATGCCCGCCTGGGCCAATGCGTCGCGGTATTGCTGCTCGATCGCCGCAGGGATGGCATCGGGATTGGCGCCGATGCGCTCGAAGGCGCGGCGTGCGGTGCCATCGGGCAGTTCGATGGCTGCCAGCAGGAAGTGCTCAGCGCCCGGCCGTGGCTGCCCCTGGGCCCGGGCGTGGTGCTCGGCGCGTGTGAATAGCTGGCGCAGGGTGCGCATGTCCTGCAGGCGTTGGCGGATGCGTTGCAGCATGGAGAGGCTCCTTCAATGCGATCAAGGGTGGGTGGGGCGCGCGACCTGGGCGGCCAGGCGCTTGTGGGCCGCCTGTTTGCTCACGCCCAGCGCCTGGGCGATCTGCGCCCATGACCAGCCCTGCTCCAGCGCAGCGGCCACTGCACTGGATTCCAGCCGGTCGGCCATGAGGCGCAAAGCCACCACGGCCGCCAATGCGGCCTCGGGGTGGTCGGGCGAGGGAAGCGGGGATGGGGGCGGCGCTTGCATTTGTCAACTATAGTTGACGAGCGCAAAATGTGTCAACTTTGGTTGACGAACTGCGCGCTGTGGTCTGGACCCGGAGAGGGACGCGGCCTCGTTTCCCGGTACTGATCCTGCCCCCTTTCAATCAGGGCTGTTGCTGGCGCTCAACAACGGTGCAGCCGGGGGCGCCACCGGCTGCGCACAGGCCAGCAGCCACTGCCGAAAACACTGCAGCGCGTGCAGCTGCGTGCGCCCCTCGGGGTAGCAGAGCCAGTAGCCCACGGTGCTGGAGTAGCCGCCGCGCTGCGGTGCATCGGCCAGGGGCTCGCGCACCAGGCCGGCGGTGATCTCGTCCTGCACCAGGCAGCGCGGCACCAGCGCCAGGCCCATGCCCGCCATCACTGCGCGGATCATGGTCTGGAACTGGTCGAACTGCGGCCCGGCCAGCGGGTCGATGTGGCCCGGCAGGCCATGGGTTTCGCTCCAGCGCAGCCAGGCCTCGGGCACGGTCACATGGCGCAGCAGGGCGTGGCGTGCCACGTCGCGCGGGGTGTGGATGGGCCAGTCGGCCACCTTGCTGCGGGGGGCAATCAGCGCCACGTCGTGGCCCGTGATGTAGTGCGCGTGGGCGCCGGGCCAATGGCCGTCGCCGAACAGGATGGCACAGTCCAGCTCGGGCCGGTCGAAGTTGTAGCTGTGCATGTAGGGCACAAAATGCAGCGTGACCTGCGGGTGCTGCTGCTGGAACTGCGGCAGGCGCGGGATCAGCCACTTGGCGGCGAAGGTGGGCAGGCTGGACAGGTGCAACGCGCCACCGCCGTCGTCGCTGGTGATCAGCTCCAGCGTGGCCGCCTCCAGCTGCGCCAGAACCGCGCGCACGGCCTTCTCGTAGCGCTCGCCTGCCGGGGTCAGCGCCAGGCGCTTGCGGCTGCGCTCGAACAGCGGCACGCCCACCCAGCCCTCCAGCTCCTTGATCTGCTTGCTCACTGCGCTTTGTGTGAGGTGCAGGGCCTCGGCAGCGCGCGACACGCCGCCAAACCGCGTCACGGTGGAGAACGCCCGCAGCAGGTGCAGGGGCGGGGCAAGGCGGCGCAGGGACGACATCGTAAGTAATCAAATCATTCCAACTTGGAATGTTATCAGGCATATCCATTGCTTGGTAGAGCGCACCAATTCACTTAACCTCAATGCACCTCATAGGAGAATTTTCAATGCAACGCCGTCGCCTGCTTTCTGCAATGGCCGCTCTATCTTTCGCTCCAGGAATATCCTTGGCGCAGGAGGGCAAGCCACTGCGCCTGGTCGTGCCCTTCCCTCCCGGCGGCGCGACCGACATCACGGCCCGCAGCCTGCAGGAATCGCTGGCCCGCATCCTCAAGCAGCCCGTGGTGCTCGACAACCGGGGCGGAGCCGGGGGCTCCATCGGCATGGCCGAAGTGGCGCGCGCCCCGGCCGACGGCCTCACCATCGGTGTGGCCACGCTCTCCACCCACGGCGTGAACCCCGCTGTGTACAGCAAGCTGCCCTACCACCCCACCAAGGACTTCGTGGGCGTGACCGAGATCGTGAAGGCCCCTGGCGTGATCGTGGTCAACCCGGCCGTGCTGCCGGTCAAGGACTTTGCCGACCTCGTCAAATACCTCAAGGCCAACCCCGGCAAGGTGTCGTACGCCACGCCGGGTAACGGCACCATCGGCCACATGTGGGGCGAGCTGTTCAAGAGCAGCACGGGCACCTCGATGGTGCACATTCCCTACCGGGGCGCAGGCCCGGCCGTCAACGACGTGCTGGCGGGCCAGGTGGCGGTGTATTTCGACCAGGTGGCCTCGTCGCTGCCGCATGTGAAATCGGGCAAGCTCAAGGCGCTGGCCGTGTCCTGGCCCGAGCGGCTGGATGTGCTGCCCGAGGTGCCCACCTATGCCGAGCTGGGCTACAAGCAGGCCAACGAACCCTCGTGGTTTGGCCTGGTGGCCCCGGCCGCCACCCCCGCTGCAGCGGTTGACCGCATCCAGCAGGCCGTGGCCCAGGCCCTGAAGGAGCCCGCCGTGCGCGAGCGCCTGGCAGGCCAGGGCCTGTACCCCTCGGGCACCACGCCCAAGGAGTTCACGGCCCAGATCGGCAGCGAGATCGACAAGATGAAACGCGTGGCGGCCTACGCCAAGATCGCCCTGGATTGATCCGGGACTGGCCTTGTTCCGCAGGGACAAGGCCGCCCGGTGGGCAGGGGTTGCCCCTGCCCGGCCGTGAGCCGGATGCCCTGGTCCCTGAGGGATAACCATGGCCTGATTCCGGTCTGGGTGGCTAGGCCAGCCGCCCCACTTTGCGCACACTCTGCCTATGCATGCAGCCTTGAGACTGATCCACCACCGATTCCAGCAAGCCCAGCCTGGCGAAACCGGCTCGCCAGGGCTGGCCACCCAACCCTCCAGCACCGCCACCGTGACTGCGGTGCCCGGTAGCACACCGCTGGTCCTCGACTCCCCCCACAGCGGCACCCGGTACCCCGACGACTTTGGCTCCGCCCTCGACCTGGCCACGCTGCGCCGGGCCGAAGACACCCACGTCGAAAAGATCTACGCCTTTGCCCCCACGCTCGGCGTGGCCTGGGTCGAGGCCCATTTCCCCCGCATCTACCTGGACGCCAACCGCGACACCACCGAGCTGGACACCAGCCTGCTCGACGGCGACTGGCCCGACCCCATCTCCACCGACCCCAAGGTGCTCAGCAAGGTGCGCCTGGGTAAAGGCCTGATCTGGAAATTCACCGACCAGGGTGAGCCCATCTACCAGCGCCAGCTCACCGTGGCCGAGGTGCGTGCGCGCATCGACCGCTGCTGGCGTCCGTACCACGCCGCCGTGGCCCAGGCTATTGACGCCGCCCATGCGCGCCATGGCTACAGCATTCACCTCAACTGCCACTCCATGCCCGCCGTGGCCGGGCGCTTTGCCACCGAGTTCCCGGGGCTGGAGCATGCGGACTTCGTGATCGGCGACCGCGACGGCAGCACGGCCAGCCCGGCGCTGTCGGCGCTGATCTGCGAGCACTTGCGCGCGTGTGGCTACAGTGTGGAATACAACCACCCCTACAAGGGCGTGGAGCTGGTGCGCCGCTACGGCCACCCGGCGCAGCACCGCCACAGCATCCAGGTCGAGATCAACCGCAAGCTTTACATGGACGAGCAGACGCTTGCCCAGGTGCCCGAGGGCATGGCGCGGTTGCAGGCGGACCTCAAGACCCTGGTGCAGAGGCTGCTGGCACACGATCCGCGCTGAGCACCCGGCGCAGGCCCGGCGGGCTCAGGCCACCAGCGTGGAGACCCCTTCGTAGAGCAGGCCCATGCTGTCCGCCGTGGCGATGTTGCTGTGGGCCAGGCCCGCGCGCGAACCATCGAGTGCGACCACCGACATGGCCTGAAAACCCGCGTCCTGGCCGTTGTGCAGCAGCCAACCTGTGCCGTGCGCCGCATGCACCAGCCAGCCCAGGCCATAGCGGCCTGCGGGGGCGTGCCCCAGGTCCTGCAGGCCCTTCACGTAGCTGCGCGGCAAGGGGGTGGCGTCGCCGCGCAACGCCCGCAGATGCCACTGCAGCCACCGTGCGTCCTCCTCCACTGTCAGGCTCACGGCGCCCGCCGGGTCCAGGACTTCCAGCCACACGCGTTCCGGCGCCTCGGCCAGGGGCAGGGGCTGCAGCCGCCCGTCCAGGATTTCGTGCCCGGCGGGCTGCTGGTTGCCGGCACGCATCGGTTCTCCCACAAAGAGCGAAAGGCCCAGGGGCTGGGCCACGCGCTGGCGCAGCAGATCTGCCCACCCCAGGCCCGTGGCCGCGCGCAGCATGCGGGCCGCCAGCGCATAGCCTGCGTTGGAGTAGGCAAAGCCTGGGTCCGCGCCCGTCCCGCGAACGGGCGGCTGGCGCAGCAGCCACTGCAGGAAGAACGCCTCTGCTTCCGCAGGTTGCTGCAAGCGCGCCAGCACCTCGGGGCCCACTGCATTCACGAACAGGTCCACGTCTTCGACGGCTGAAAAACCCATCACCCCGGCGCGGTGGTCCAGCAGGTCGCGCAGCGTGATCTGCTGGTAGGCGGGCAGGGCGCTCCGTGCCAGCTCGGGCAAGGTCTGGGCCAGCGTGCTGTCCCAGCGCAGCAGGCCCTGGTCCACCACGCTCGCGGCCGCGCAGGCCGTCATGGCCTTGGTGTTGGAGCCGATGGCCATCAGGTCGCCGGTGGCCAGGGGCGCATTGCCCCCCAGGCGGCGCAGCCCCGCGACGGCTGTGCGGACCTGGCGCGGGTCTGCCCACCCGGCTGCGGCGCCCACCACGCCCTGCTTCACCAGCCCTTGCGCCAGAGTCTGCACCCGCTTGTGGGCTTCACGGGGGTCGTCGTCGTCGCCCCCACCGCAGGCGGTGAGCACACTGCCCAGCGTGGACAGGCCTGCAGCGGCCAGCCAGTGGCGGCGCGAGAGGAGGAAGGCGCTGCGCGCCGTGGACGGGGTAACAAGGCGGGTACGGTTCATGGCATCTCGTGAAGTGAAGAAGATGCCGGGATTGTTGAAACGCCAACCTTGGGCGAACCCAAAGATTGGCGCAGCGGGGCGGCTACCGGCGGCGGGTTGTCAGCCCGCCACCGGCCAACGCAGCGTGAAGCCCACGCCCCGCCTGTGCAGCCCCGGCCCCAGGCGGACCTGCCCGCCCAGGTGGCCGATGGCCTGCTGCGCAATGGTGAGCCCCAGGCCCGATCCGCTGCTGCGCGCGCGTGGCGAGCGCCAGAAGCGCTCGAACACCCGTTCTTGCTCGCCGGCCGCTATGCCCGGGCCGTCGTCCGCAATCCAGACCACCACGTCGCCGCCCTCCTGCCGCACCCGCAACTGCACCTCGCGCCCCGCGCCCGGGCCACAGCCGTGCTTGAGCGCGTTGTCCAGCACATTGCCCAGGGCGGACCAGAGCAGCTGGCGGTCAAACGGCAGCTCCAGGGTGTCCGGGCCGTCAAGCGACAGCTCCACGCCCAGGCCCTCGGCCCAGCCCGCGCGCTCGGCCAGGCAGTCCTGCAGCAGCGCCATCAGGTCCTGGGGCGCGGCGGGGTGCAGCGCGGGGGCTTCTTCCAGGGCTGCCAGCGTGAGCAGCTGTTCGCTCAGGTGCGCGGCGCGCTGCACGGCGCGCGTCAGCGCCTCGCTGGCCTGCGCGCGTGCGGGGCCTTCGGGGGCTTGAGCCAGCACATGGGCCTGGGTGGCGATGACGGCCATGGGCGTGCGCAGCTCGTGGGCCGCGTCGTGCACCAGGGCCTTTTCGCGCGCCAGGTGGGCCCGCAGGCGGGCCAGCAGCTGGTCGAACGACTGGGCCAGGCCGTGCAGCTCGCGCTGGGGTGGCAGGTGCTGCAGCGGCCGCAGGTCATGGGCCGAGCGCGCGGCGATCTGGGCATCCAGCCGCGCCAGCGGGCGCAGCCCGGTGCGCACGGCCAGCCACAGCGGCAGGCCCACCAGCGGCAGCGCCAGCAGCACCGAGGCCGCCAGGTCTTCGCCCATGAAGCCCAGCAGGCGCGCATCGGCCAGGCGGGGCTCGGCCACCACCACGCGCCAGGGGCCCGTGCTTTCCCACGCCACCCAATGGGGTGCGCCGGCCACGTCCATCGCGGCATGGCCTGCGTCGCCTGCCAGCACCACCGCGTGCACACCGGCCGTGCTGCTATGCAGCAGCTGGCCTGTGCGGTCCTGCAGCTGCAGCAGCACCGAGGTGCCCTGCAGCAGATCCACCTCTGCGCGCATGGCGTTGAGGGTGTGGGCCATGCCGTGCACCAGCGCGCGGGCCTCGGCGGGCTGGTCCAGCGCGGCCAGCGCCCCTGCCAGCCCCTGCGCGAGCTGGCGCACGCCGGGGTTGGTGTCCATGGCGCGGTAGTGGGTGATGGCCGCCTGGCCCAGCAGCACCAGCCACACCAGCGCCATGGCCGCGAGCAGCGCCAGCAGAGTGCGGCGCATGAGGCTCGGGCCCCACCAGCCGCGTGGGGGCGCGGGGGTTTCGGTCGGTGGTGTCATGGCTGCAGCCGGTAGCCCACGCCACGCACCGTGACCACGCGCTCTGCGCCGATCTTCTTGCGCAGGTTGGAGACATGCACCTCCAGCGTGGCGGCGTCCAGCGCGTCGCCCAGGGGTTCGAGCCGCTGGGCAAGCACGTTCTTGGCCACCACCTTGCCGGGTTCTCGCGCCAGCTCCACCAGCAGCCGGAACTCGCGCGGCGACAGCGCCAGGGGCTCGTCGCCCACCCAGGCCTCGTGCCGCCGGGGTGCCAGCCGCAGTGCGCCCAGCGTCCATTCCTCGCTGGCCTGGCGCGCACTGCGCCGCAGCACGGCGTGCAGGCGCGACAGCAGTTCGGGCACGTCGAAGGGCTTGAGCACGTAGTCGTCGGCGCCGCCATCCAGGCCATCGAGCCGGTCCTGCAAGGCGGTGCGGGCCGTGATCACGATCACCGGCAGGCTGAGGCCCGCGCGGCGCCAGCGGCGCAGCAGCGCCATGCCCTGGCCGTCGGGCAGGGTCAGGTCCAGCAGCACGGCGGCGACCTCGTTGGCGTCGGGCAGGGGCGGCGTGGCGGCCACGCTGCGCAGCCATTGCACCGTGAAGCCGCCCTGCTGCAGGGCTTGCAGCAGGGCCTGGCCCAGGTCCAGGTCGTCTTCGATGAGCAGGATGTGCATGGCCGCCATTTTCCGTGCCCCCAGCTTGCAGCCAGCCAAAGGCGTCGGACAGGGCGCTGGCGTCTTGGGCGCCCTAAAATCCTCGCACAGGCAGACAATGACGACACAGGCCCGCCCACGGGCCGCACCACCCAAGGAGACAGTCCGCATGCGCATCCTCATTGCCGAAGACGACCAGGTGCTGGCCGATGGCCTGCTGCGCACCCTGCGGGCCTCGGGCGCCGTGGTGGACCATGTCGCCAGCGGCACCGAGGCCGACGCGGCCCTGATGACCAACAACGAGTTCGACCTGCTCATCCTGGACTTGGGCCTGCCCAAGATGCATGGGTTGGAAGTGCTGAAAAAGTTGCGCAGCCGGGGCTCGGCGCTGCCGGTGCTCATCCTCACCGCCGCCGACAGCGTGGAAGAGCGCGTGAAGGGCCTGGACTTTGGCGCCGACGACTACATGGCCAAGCCCTTCAGTCTGCAGGAGCTGGAAGCGCGTGTGCGTGCCCTCACGCGCCGGGGCATGGGCGGCACCAGTAGCTCCATCAAGCACGGCCCGCTGGTGTACGACCAGGCTGGCCGCGTGGCCACTATCGACGGCAAGATGATCGAGCTGTCGGCGCGCGAGCTGGGCCTGCTGGAGGTGCTGCTGCAGCGCGCGGGCCGCCTGGTGAGCAAGGAGCAGCTGGTGGAGCGCCTGTGCGAGTGGGGCGAAGAGGTGAGCAACAACGCCATCGAGGTCTATATCCACCGTCTGCGCAAGAAGATCGAGGGCGGCCCCATCCGCATCGCCACCGTGCGCGGTCTGGGCTACTGCCTCGAAAAAATCCCTGGCTAGTATGAAATTGATAGCTATCAAGGCATGATGGATGCGCGGTAGCGGTCAATTTTCTTCATAAAACCAGCACGGCAAACGCTTTGAAGATCTTTCAGCGAGAGCAGCGCTCCCTGTTCGGCGAGATCCTCGACTGGATGCTCACGCCGCTGCTGCTGCTGTGGCCCGTGAGCCTGGCGCTGACCTGGCTGGTGGCGCAGGGCCTGGCCAACAAGCCGTTCGACCGTGCGCTCGAATACAACGCCCACGCGCTTGCCCAGCTGGTCACCGTGGCGGGCGATGCCGTCCAGTTCAACCTGCCCCAGCCCGCCAGCGAGATCCTGCGCGCCGACGACTCCGACATCGTCTACTACCAGGTCATCGGGCCGGGCGGCGAGTTCCTGTCGGGCGAACGCGAGCTGCCCGAGCCCGCGGCCGACGAGGTGCCCCTGTCGGGCGAGGTGCGCCTGCGCGACGCCGAGATGCGTGGCATCGAGATCCGCGTGGCCTACATCTGGGTGCGGCTGCCGCTGCCCGGCACCCCCATGGCGCTGGTGCAGGTGGCCGAAACGCGCGAAAAGCGCAGCGTGCTGGCCACCGAAATCATCAAGGGCGTGATGCTGCCGCAGTTCGTCATCCTGCCGCTGGCCGTGCTGCTGGTGTGGCTGGCGCTGGCGCGCGGCATCCAGCCACTGAACCAGCTGGAGCAGCGCATCCGCGCCCGCAAGCCCGACGACCTCTCGCCGCTGGACGACCGCACCGTGCCACTGGAGGTGGCGCCGCTGGTGGCGTCGGTGAACGACCTGCTCCAGCGGCTGAGTGACTCCCTGGCCACGCAAAAGCGCTTTCTGGCCGACGCCGCGCACCAGCTCAAGACCCCGCTGGCGGGCCTGCGCATGCAGGCCGACCTGGCCCAGCGCGAAGGCACCAGCACCGAAGAACTCAAGCGCTCGCTGCAGCAGATCGGCCGCTCCAGCATCCGCGCCACCCACACCGTCAACCAGCTGCTGGCCCTGGCACGCGCCGAAGGCGGCGGCGTGGCGTTTGCGCGCCAGCCCTGCGACCTGGCGCGCCTGACCATCGAGGTGGTGCGCGACTCCGTGCCGCGTGCGCTCGACAAACATATCGACCTGGGCTACGACGGCGCCGAACCCGGCACCCCCGGCGTGGCGCTGGATGGCAACCCCACGCTGCTCAAGGAGCTGGTGCGCAACCTGCTCGACAACGCCATCAACTACACCCCCTCCACGGCCGAGAAACCCGGCGTGGTCACCGCCCGCGTGCTGGCCGACACCTTTGGCCAGGTGCTGCTGCTGCAGGTCGAAGACTCCGGCCCCGGCGTGCCCGAGGCCGAGCGCGAGCTGGTGTTCCAGCCCTTCTACCGCGCGCTGGGCAGCGAGGCCGACGGTTCCGGCCTGGGCCTGCCCATCGTGCTGGAGATCGCACGCCAGCATGGCGCCGAGGTCACGCTCGAAGACGCGCGCCCCGGCCAGCAGCCGCCGGGGGCGCGCTTCAGCGTGCGTTTTGTGGCGCGGGATGTGGTGGCGGAGGGCTGACCTGGCGGAGGGCCGGGCCTGTGCCGCAGCGGCGATGCCCTGGCCACCCGCCACGGAACCGGCCATCCGGCATCATGCGACCTCACCGCACTGACGCAGCACCCCCATGACGCCACCGCCCCGCCGCTTTGCCAACACGCACCCTGCCGTGGTGATCGGCAACTTCCCCTGGTACGAAATGGTCTGGCGCTCGCTGCGCGGCGATTTCAAGCCGCGCAGCGAACCGGCGGGCGGCTACGAAGCCTTTGCCCGGCAGTGGACGCAGCCCGTGGACCCGGCGGGCCTGGCGCAGCGCCAGCAGGCGCCCGTGATCACCTGGCTGGGCCATGTCTCCATGCTGCTGCAGGTGGCGGGCCTGAACGTGCTGATCGACCCCACGCTGTGCGATTTTGCGGGCCCCCTGGGCCGCTTTGGCGCCCCGCGCCGCGTGCCCGCGTCCCTGGCGCCCGAGGAGCTGCCGCCCATCGACGTGGTGCTGATCTCGCACAACCACTACGACCACCTGTGCTACGGCACCTTGCGCCGCCTGCGCGACGCGGGCCAGTCGCCCCGCTTTGTGGTGCCGCTGGGGCTGGCCGACTGGTTCACCCAGCGGGGCATGGGCCCCGTCACCGCGCTGAACTGGTGGGAGCACGCCGACATCGCCCCCGGCGTGCGCGTGGTGTTCACGCCGTCCCAGCACTGGAGCCGCCGCACCCCGTGGGACACAAATGCCTCGCTGTGGGGCGGGTATCTGCTGGAATGGGCGCGCCCGCAGGCGGCTGCGCCCTGGCGCTTTCTGTTCCCGGGCGACACCGGCTACAGCGACGACTTCAAGGCCATCCGCCAGCGCCTGGGGCCCGTGGACTTTCTGGCCCTGCCCATCGGTGCCTACCTGCCCCGCGACTTCATGAAGCCCATGCACGTGAACCCCGAGGACGCCGTGCAGCTGATGCTGGATGTGGAAGCCAGGCAGGCCATGGGCGTGCACTGGGGCACGTTCATGCTGACGCAGGAGGCCTTCGACCACCCGCCGCGCGACCTGGCCGCCGCGCTGGCGCAGCGTGGCCTGCCGCAGGACCGCGTCTGGCTCCTGCGGCAGGGCGAGACGCGCGCAATACCTTTGATGTAGCGCTGCGCTGACGTAGTGGCGGTGCTTACGCCATCCTCTGTACCGACATCAGTGCCATGTACAGAAAGCCCCGGGCCGTGGGCACGCGGTACACGCCCTGGGCGCCCAGCACCTGCGCGGCCACACCTGCCAGCTCCCAGCCATCGGTGGCATCGCCCTTCCACAGCGGCACCGTGAGGTGCGGGAAGCCCTGGGCTTCGCCAAACTCCCGCACCGCAGCGATGCGCGACACCACCGGGGCCTCGTTGTGGAAATTGGCCCAGGCCCACAGCCAGGTGCCGCTGGCCTCCGATACCGAGCCGATGAACTCGATGTCGGCCACCACATGGGGCACACCGCCGTCCGAGAAGGTCAAGGTGCCAGCGGACTGATCGTAGTCCCAGCGCTCAAAGCGCGAGATGCCGTGGTCCTGTTCCAGCGCGCGCTGCTTGTCCCGCAGCGTGTGGTGGCCCTGCGTCACCGCATCGATCCAGGCGGCTTCGGCATCGCCGTCCAGGGCCTCCACGCTGCGCGCCATGGCGTCCTGGTAGCAGTGGTGGCACAGGATCTGAAGGTCCAGGCATTGCGCGTTGTGTTCGTTCCACTCACCCCCATGCCGCATCAGCTCGGCGTTGCAGCTGGCGCACCAAGCGTCTGGGTAGGGAGTGTCTGGCGAGGGTGCATCGCAAAACCAGCGCTGCACCGGGTGGCGGCACAGGTGGCCGCAGACGTAGGTGGGCGCTGCTTCGCCGTGCTCGCCGCACTGGATGGATGTCGGCTCTTCGCTCATGGTGGCGCGGTGGGGATGAGGGGGCTTGGAGCAGGTTCTCAGCCGCAGGTGCGCAGCGTCTTGCCCGCCATGGCGCTGCGCAGGGCGTCCAGCTGGGGGCGCAGGGCATCGTTTACGGCGGGCAGGCGCAGTGTGAAGCCGGGGGCGTCGGGGCGCTCCTGCACTACGCGGGCCGTGCGCACGCCCTTGGTGCCCAGGTTGGCCAGCTCGCGCTCGGCGGCCTCCTTGGTGGTGAAGCGGCCCAGCGACAGGCCCAGTTCGAGCGTGCCCCCGGCGCGGTCGTGGTCCACCTTGCGGGCGCGCAGTTCGGCCCGCTTGCGGTCCAGCGTTTCCTGGTCTTCAAAGCGGCCCATGTAGACCATCCAGCGGCCTGCAATGGGTGTGGGCTCCAGCGCCCAGCTGCCTTGGGGCAGGGTTGCAGCGGCGGTGCGCAGGGCCTCGGCCTGGCGCTCGTCAAACACACCGGCCTGCAGGCACTCGCCGGGGTCGGCGGCCGGGGCGGCGGCGGATGCGGGGTTGTCGGCGGCGGTGGTGGTGCTTGCGGTGGGCGCAGACGGTGCGGCAGGGGCGGGCACGGGCGCGCCCGAGGAGGTCTTGCTCGCATTCACCTTCAGGATCTGCAGCGTCTCGGGCCGGATCTGCTGGTTCATGCGCTGGGGCTCGGCCTGCTCCTGCGGGGCCCAGCCCCAGGGACGCAGATGGCCCTGCGACCACGCGAAGTAGCCCGCGTTGGCCAGCAGCAGCACGATCACGGCGAGTCGGAGCATGGGGGGAGTGCCTTTCTGTGGCGTTCTTAGACCGGCGGCACGGCGCTGGGCCGGACGCTGATTTCGGAGCTGGTGATGGCCTGCATTCCGCCCGCGGTGTGTACCAGCAGGGCGCCATCGTCACCCACGCCGTGCGCGGTGCCGGTGTGGCCGTCGCTCAAGTTCACGGCACGGCCTTGCAGCACATCGCGGGCCGCAAAGCGGGGCTGCATGGGCGCAAAGCCATAGCCTTCAAACGCCTGCAGCATGGCTGCCAGCGGGGGCACGATGCGCAGCAGGGCGGTAGGCGCATCCAGGCCCGGCTCCACGTCCTGCAGGCTGCCAGGGGGCATGCTCATGCCTTCGGGGCTGCGGGGCAGCACGTTGATGCCAATGCCCACCACCACATAGCGTGTGGTGCCTGCGCCCGTCTGGGCGGAGATCGCCTGGGGCGCCACAAAACTCGCGGTCTCCACCAGGATGCCGCCCAGCTTGCGGTCGCCTGCGGCTCCGCCCAGCCAGAGGTCGTTGGGCCACTTCAGGCCGACGCGCGCGGGCTGGTTGGCGCCCAGTGGCGGCAGCACGGGCTGCAGGCTCTCGGCCACGCTCACACCCACAGCCAGCGAGAGGCCGGACCAATCCTTGGGAGCCAGCGGCAGGCCCAAAGACATCATCAGCGAAGCCCCCACATCGCTTTGCCATACCCGCCCCAGCCGCCCGCGCCCGGCGGTCTGCTGCTCGGCCACCAGCAGGGTGGGCTCGCACCGGCCTGCGCGCGCGCGGCGCATGAGTTCGGTGTTGGTGGAGTCGATGGTGGGCAGCACCTCGACGGTGAAGCCCGGCAGCAGCGGTGACACCGCCTCCCAGATGGCCTCGGCGGGCCAGCAGATGGGGGCATTCATCGCCGGGCCTTTTTGGCGGGCTTGGCGGAGGGTTTGGACGGTGGCAGCGGCACCGGAGGTGCCCAGCCGCGCTTGGGCGCCAGCAGCGTGCCCCGGCAATTGGGGCTGCCGCACCAGCAGGGGTATTCGGCCTTGAGCTTGGGCGTGTAGCGCTCTTCGATGATCAAGCCGTAGTCGTAATTCAACTCTTCCCCGGCCTTGATGTTGCGCAGCGCGGTGATGAAAATGCGGCCGTCCCGCTCGTCGGCGTAGCAGTTGGGGTTGCAGCTGTGGTTGATCCAGCGCGATGAATTGCCGCCGAACTTTGCGTCGATCACATGGTCTTCATCCACATGGAAGTAGAACGTGTGGTTGGGCTGCAAGGGGTCGTGCGGGTGCCGGTCCTGCGCTTCCTGCCAGCCGATCACTTCGCCCGTGTATTCGACAAGGACTTCGCCCTCTGCAATATCCTGCACGGCAAACACGCCCTTGCCGTGCACGCCCGAGCGCCGGGTCTGGATGCGGCGGCCTGGTGCAACAGTGGGGGCAGCGGGCGGTGCGGTGCGGGGCATGGCAAAAACTCTGTTAACTTGAATATGCACACACATGCGCGTGCGCGTGTACGCGTGAGGCAACGAATTGTAGAAGCGACCGGCCGGATGCCGGACAGCCAGACTGGCGAGAAACCAAAAAATGACCAAGACCCTGGTAATTGCAGAAAAACCCTCGGTGGCGCAAGACATCGTGCGCGCACTGACCCCCGTGGCGGGCAAGTTCGAGAAGCACGAAGACCACTTCGAGAACGACCGCTATGTCGTCACCAGCGCCGTGGGCCACCTGGTGGAGATCCAGGCCCCCGAGCAGTTCGATGTGAAGCGCGGCAAGTGGAGCTTTGCGCACCTGCCGGTGATCCCGCCGTACTTTGACCTGAAGCCCGTGGACAAGACCAAGAGCCGCCTGAACGCGGTGGTCAAGCAGGCAAAGCGCAAGGACGTGACCGAACTCATCAACGCCTGTGACGCGGGCCGCGAGGGGGAGCTGATCTTCCGCCTGATCGAGCAGTACGCCGGTGGTGCCAAGCCCCTGGGCAAACCCGTCAAGCGCCTGTGGCTGCAGTCCATGACGCCGCAGGCCATCCGCGAGGGCTTTGACGCGCTGCGCTCCGAGCAGCAAATGGCGGGCCTGGCCAGCGCGGCGCGCAGCCGCTCCGAGGCCGACTGGCTGGTGGGCATCAACGGCACACGCGCCATGACGGCCTTCAACTCGCGCGACGGAGGTTTCTTCCTGACCACCGTGGGCCGGGTGCAGACGCCCACGCTGTCGCTGGTGGTGGAGCGCGAAGAAAAAATCCGCAAGTTCGTGAGCCGCGACTACTGGGAAATCCACGCCACCTTCGGCGCTGAAGCGGGTGAGTACCCTGCCAAGTGGTTCGACCCCAAGTGGAAGAAGGGCGAAGATGCGGAGGCCAAGGCCGACCGCGTCTGGTCTGCAGCAGAAGCACAAGCCATTGCCAACGCCGTGCGCGGCAAGCAGGCCACAGTCACCGAAGAGAGCAAGCCCACCACCCAGGCGTCGCCCCTGCTGTTCGACCTGACCAGCCTGCAGCGCGAGGCCAACGGCAAGTTCGGCTTCAGTGCCAAGACCACGCTGGCCCTGGCGCAAAGCCTGTACGAGCGCCACAAGGCCCTGACCTACCCGCGTACCGACTCGCGCGCGCTGCCCGAGGACTATTTGCCTGTCGCCAAGCAAACCTTTGAAATGCTGGCCGACAGCGGCATGCGCCACCTGGCGCCGCACGCGCTCACCGCGCTGAACAACAACTACGTGCGCCCGTCCAAGCGCATCTTCGACAACAGCAAGGTCAGCGATCACTTTGCCATCATTCCCACGCTGCAGGCACCGAGCGGCCTGAGCGAAGCCGAGCAAAAGCTGTACGACCTGGTCGTGCGCCGCTTCATGGCGGTGTTCTTCCCGAGCGCCGAATACACGGTGACCACGCGCATCAGCACCGTGGCCCCGCACAGCTTCAAGACCGAAGGCAAGGTGCTGGTCAAGCCGGGCTGGCTGGCCATCTATGGCAAGGAAGCGGCCGACGAAGTCGAAGGCGGCAAGGACGGCGACAAGGGCCAGAACCTGGTGCCGGTGAAACCCGGCGAAATGGTCAACACCCTGGCGGCGGATCCCAAGGGCCTCAAGACCAAGCCGCCCGCCCGCTACTCCGAAGCCACGCTGCTGGGCGCCATGGAAAGCGCGGGCAAGCAGATCGACGACGACGAGCTGCGCGAAGCCATGCAGGAAAAAGGCCTGGGCACGCCTGCCACGCGTGCGGCCATCATCGAAGGCCTGCTGACTGAAAAGTACATGCTGCGCGAAGGCCGCGAGATCATCCCCACGGCCAAGGCGTTTCAACTGATGACGCTGCTGCGCGGGCTGGAGGTCGAAGAACTCTGCCGCGCCGACCTGACCGGCGAGTGGGAGTTCAAGCTCTCGCAAATGGAAAAAGGCCTGCTCAGCCGCGAATCCTTCATGGCCGAGATCGCCGCCATGACCGAGCGCATGGTCAAGAAGGCCAAGGAATACGACCGCGACACCATCCCTGGCGACTACGCCACGCTCGAATCGCCCTGCCCCAACTGCGGCGGCGTGGTGAAGGAAAACTACCGCCGCTTTGCCTGTGTGGGCAAGGCGGGTGCGGAAGGCTGTGGCTTCAGCTTCGGCAAATCGCCCGCAGGCCGTACCTTTGAAACGGCCGAGGCCAACACTCTGCTGCGCGACAAGAAGATCGGCCCGCTGGAGGGCTTCCGCTCCAAGGCAGGCTGGCCCTTCACGTCCGAGATCGTCATCAAGTATGACGACGAGGCGCACAACTACAAGCTCGAATTCGACTTTGGCGACGACAAGAAGGGCGAAGAGTCTGGCGAGATCGTGGAGTTTGAGGACGCATCGCTCGGTGCCTGCCCGATCTGCGGATCGGAAGTGCACGAACACGGCAGCAACTACGTGTGCAGCAAGGCCGTGCCCACCACCGCACAGCCCACGCCCAGCTGCACCTTCAAGAGCGGCAAGATCATCCTGCAGCAGCCCGTGGAGCGCGCGCAGATGACCAAGCTGCTGGAGACCGGCAAGACCGACCTGCTCGACAAGTTTGTGAGCATGCGCACGCGCCGCAACTTCAAGGCCCACCTGGCGTGGGACAAGGAGGCGGGCAAGGTCAACTTTGAATTTGCGCCCAGCAAATTCCCCCCACGCCCGGGTGCTGCTGCAAAAACAGTAGCTGCCAAGGCAGGCAAGACGGGCGCAGCGGCCAAAAAAGCCCCTGCAAAGAAGGCTGCCGCCAAAACCACCGCCGCCAAAGCCCCGCGCAAGGCCGCCGCAGGCAAGGCGCCCAGCGCAGCCCTGGCCGCCGTGATCGGCAACGAGCCGGTGGCCCGCCCTGAGGCCGTCAAGAAGATGTGGGAATACATCAAGACCCACAACCTGCAAGACCCCAAGGACAAGCGCACCATCGTGGCCGACGACAAGCTGCGCGCCGTGTTCGGCAAGGACAGCGCAGGCATGTTCGAGCTGGCGGGCATCCTCGGCAACCACCTGGGCGGCGAAGGATGACGCCCCACGGCTCCAGGCCCGCCGCATCGCCCGCCCTGGGCGTGTGGCGAACCGTGCTGGTGGTCGTTGCTGTTGCTGCTGTGCTGGGCGGTTGCAGCAGCACGCCGGGCTCCGCACGGTCCAGCGACCCCGCCAGCCCGCAGCCATCGCAGGGCGCCAGCGGCGTGACCGTGTTTGGCGATATCGATGTGGGCGTGACGCGCGAGCGCACGCGCTGACGGCACCCCGCGCCCGCGCAAAGCCTGCCGCCACCCAGCACGGCGTAGCGCGATGGATGGAGCGGGCGCCGCACGGGAGAGAGAGATGATGGAACCCGCACTGTCCCTGCAGATCGCCACCGCCGTCCACCACCGCATCCACACCGTCACGGTGCGCATGGATTCGGTGGGCTGGGTGGTGTCGGGCACCAAGCACCTGGTCACGCCCGACGGCGGGCATCGCTACCCCAGCGGTCGCGTTTTTGTGCTGCCGCGCGGGGCGCAGTGGGAGATCGTCAACGACCCCGCCCCGCAGGGCCGCTACGTGGCGCGGCTGCTGTGTTTTGCGCCCGAGCTGGTGGAGCAGTTCCACCGCCAGTTCGGCCAGTTTGCGGCCGTGCCTGCGGTGCAAGGCTGCGCGGGCCTGGCGGCCGACGCGGCGTTTGAAGACAGCTACATGCGTGCCGTGGCGGCGCTGGAGAGCGGGGCCAGCTCGCAGGCCCTGCGCGAACACCGCGCGCTCGAAGTGCTGCTGATGCTGGCCGAGGCGGGCATCGTGTTTGCCCCGCCGGGCGAACTGGGCTGGGCCGAGCGTGTACGCCGCCTCATCGGCCCCAGCCCCCAGGCCAACTGGACGCTGGAGCGCATCGCCGCCGCGTTTGCGATGAGCGCCAGCACCCTGCAGCGCCGCCTGGCGCAAGAGGGCGAAACCGTGAGCCAGTGCCTGCGCGATGTGCGGCTGGAGACGGGGCTCATGCTGCTGCAAAGCTCCGCGCTGCAGGTGTCCGAGATTGCGGCCCGCTGTGGCTACGAATCACACAGCCGCTTCAGCGCTGCGTTCCGCGAGCGTTTTGGTTTTTCGCCCTCGCAGCTGCGGCCCTAATGCTGAATCGAAGCCCCCTCGCCAACAACAAAACCCGTTCACGCTGAGCTTGTCGAAGCGCCGCGAGAGGCTTCGACTAGCTCAGCCAGAACGGTGGTGCTGGGTCGGGCGCAGGTTCCCCTGACGCGCCGCGCACAACCTTTGACGCCGCCGGGCGAGTGCCATGGCGCGCCGCACCGCACCATCAAGCCCTTGTTTCACCCCGCAATCGCAAGGAGCCTTTCTGATGTCTTTTCCTCTTTCGCGCCCCCTTCGCGCCCTCACCGCCGCCGCCGCCCTGGGCCTTGCACTGGCCGCCCCAGCCCAGGCCTTCACCCTCACCAGCCCCGACTTTGCCGAAGGCAGCACGCTGCCCCAGCGCTTCGAGTTCAAGGGCTTTGGCTGCGCGGGTGACAACCAGTCGCCCGCCCTGCGCTGGAGCGGCGCGCCCGCAGGCACGCAGAGCTTTGCCATCACCGCCTACGACCCGGATGCGCCCACGGGCTCAGGTTGGTGGCACTGGTCGGTGGTCAACATCCCCGCCAGCGTCACCGAGCTGCGGCCCGACGCTGGCGCTGCGGGCGGCGCCAAGCTGCCCGCAGGCGCCAGCCATGTGCGCATCGACTACGGCGTGGCTGCCTGGGGCGGCACCTGCCCGCCCGAGGGCGATGCGCCGCACCGCTACATCTTCACGGTGCATGCGCTCAAGGTGCCGCGCCTGGACCTGCCTGCCGACGCCACTGCCGCGCTGGCGGGGTACATGATCAACGCCAACAGCCTGGGCAAGGCCACGCTCACGGCGCGCTACGGGCGCCCTGCGGCCAAAGGCAAGCAGCCGTGACCGTGTGGGGCGGGGCGCTGTGATGTTTTAAGCTCGGTGGTCCTTCACCACGGCACAGGCCCACCCCATGCGCAGCCCCCGCGAACGAGCCCTTTGGTCCCTTCTGGCCGCGCTGCTGCTGGCCGCCGCAGCGGCGGCCTGGTGGACGTCTGACCAGTGGCTGCCCCAGGCCGGGCCCTGGACCGAGCAGGCCTGGAAAAAGATCACCCGCCCCGGGCCCGAGTCCCTGCCGCCCGACAAGCGCCCCGCTGCTGCGCAGGCCCGCCCCGCGCAGACGGGCGCATCCCAGCCCGTGGCCCCGCAGCCGCGCAAATGTGTGCGAGACGGCCGCACCACTTACACCGACCAGCCCTGCCCCAAGGGCAGCCAGGAGCTGCCGGTGGATGGCGCAGTCACGTCGCTGCCGCCTGCGCAGTAAGCGGCTGGCGGCGAGCTGTGGCGGTGTATGGGACCGTGGTGGGCATGTCGCTTTTTTCCTAGCCCGCGAGGGGGCCGCGCGGATTCAATCGGTGCCTTGATTCACTGCCCCAGGCCTTTCTCATTTTTGGAGGCCGCTTGCACCGATGCACCACCACCAACCCCTGCGCGTTTTTCTTCTGCTGCTGGCCGCCCTGGGCCTGGCCATCCCGTGGTACTTCAACACCCTGTACTTTCTGGCCGGTGGCAGCGTGATGCCCAGTGTCTTCTGGCGCGACGCCTTTGCCAACGCGCTCACCACCGGCATCACCTGCGACGTGTACCTGGCCGCCGTGGCGTTCTCGGCCTGGGTGGCGGCCGACCGCCGCCTGGGCGCGTGGCGCTGGGCCTATATCGCGGCGTGCTTTGGTATCGGGCTCGCGTTTGTGATGCCGCTGTATCTGGCTCAGCGCTTGCGGATGGACGCAGCCCGCTCCAGCGGCTGACCCGGCTGCGCCAGCGCACCCACCTGCAGGGGCCAGTGTTCGGTGACCGGGCTGCGGCTGCCCTGCACCAGGGCTTGCAGCGGCTGGCCCGCCAGCCTGCGCACATCGCGCGCCATGTGCGACTGGTCGTAGTAGCCCTGGTCCACTGCCAGGCCCACCACCGGATCGCCGGGCGCGGCCAGAGCGTTGCCAAGCGTGCTGTTCAGCCGCGCAATCACCTGGAACTTCTTGGGTGCCATGCCCCAGTGCGCCACAAAGCGGCGCTCAAACTGCCGCTGGCTCAGGCCCAGACGCTGGCCCGCGTCTGTTGCATCGTCGCTGGCCGCGTGCAGCAAAGCCAGCGCCTGATGCCGTCGCGCTTCACAAGGCGATGGCGGCGCAACCCACTGGCGGATGAACTGGCACAGCACCTGCAGCCGCGCACCATCGTCCGCCGCCGCGCGCACTGCGTGTTCCACCTCGGCCCACGCCGGGCCCACCAGTTCTGCCAGTGGCCGCAGCGTGTTCACCAGCCCGCGTGCGCTGGCAAACAGCGCCGCTGCGGCCTCGGGCTGCAGCACCAGCCCCACGGCCTGCACTGGCCCGCTGTGTTCGTACACCGTGGCCGTGGTGCTGGCGCTCATCCATGCCGCTGACGGCACGGGCTCACCCCGGCACACCACCTGGCCTGCCAGCCGCACCACCAGCATGCTCGACAGCATGGCCGGGAAATGCGACTGTGCCAGCGCCATCGGGGCATCGACCACCACGGCGGCCATCAGCCAGGGCTGCAAATCGGAGGGGACGGGCACCAAGCGCTGCATGCCTGGATTCTGCACACCTGCGTACAAGGCGCGGTGGCCCATGCCTTGGCCATCGGCAGGTGCGCCAGCCACCCGCGCGACACGCGTCTGCCGCACGCCCCGACTATGCTTTGCGCTTCGCCCACCGGCCCACGCACACCCGCGCACCGCACCATGCAGCCAACCCTTACCCGATCCCTGCCCATGGCGGGCGCCACCAACTTCCGCGACCTGGGCGGCTACGCCGGCCACGGCGGGCGGCCCGTGAAGTGGCGGCGGATCTTCCGCTCCGACCACCTGGCGGGCCTGACCGCGCAGGACCAGGCCCTGCTGGCCGAGCTGGGCGTGGCCCTCGCGGTGGACTTTCGCGGCCAGGCAGAAAGCGCCGCCCATGCCTACGCGCTGCCCGGCGTGGCCTACCACCCGCTGCACATCGAGCCCACCGTGGTGCAGCGCGCGCTGGAGCTGCAGCGCACCGGCCGCCAGCTCACCGCCCAAGATGCCGTGGGGCTCATGCAAGACACCTACCGGGGCTTTGTGCACGACAACGCCCCGCGTTTTGCCGAGCTGTTCCGCCTGCTGCTGGCCAGCGACGCGCCCATGGTGTTCCACTGCACCGCTGGCAAAGACCGCACCGGCTTTGCCGCCGCCCTCATCCTGCTCACGCTGGGCGTGCCGCGCGACGTGGTCATGCACGACTACCTGCTCACCAACGCGCTCTACCAACGCCCGCCCGGCATGGGCAGCCACGCCCCCGAAGAAGTGCTGGCCGTGCTGTGGCGCGTGCAGGAGGAGTTTCTGGACGCAGCCCTGCACATGGTGGACAACGACTTTGGCGGGCTGCAGGCGTATCTGGTGGACGTGCTGGGCGTGGATGCCGCAGCGCAGAAGGAATTGGCGGGGCGGTACCTGCAGGCGGTGTGACGCCCTGATGTGCCTTGCTGGTTGGCGTGCCCGCAGCCCACCGACCACGGCGCACTGTTGCTTGTGCGCTGCAGGCTCCCGCTTTTTTCTGTGGCGCGGGGCCGATGCCCCGGATTCAGCCGGCCCCGGTGGGTAGCATGCCCAGCTTTACTTTTCTGCGGCGCTTTGATGCGCCCTTGCTCTCATGATCCGACTGGTACTGATCGCCGTGGTGTTGCTGGGTGGCTTTTATGCGCATGGCCGTTTGACGTTTTCCGAACCACGCGTGATGGGCTGGATGACACAGCACGCCGCGCGCAGCATGCAGGGCGACAGCGTGGCCTGTGACGACTACGCCGACGACCTCAAGGTCGAGCTGACCGCCAAGGGCCAGCGTGGGCGCTGGGAGGTCGAGGGCGGCAAGGCCGAGATGTGTGGCTACCTCAAGCAATCGGCCGCCGCGTTGACGGTGCTGCAGGCCACCACCCAAACCGAGTTCGACAACGTGCGCATCACACGCGGCGGCTTTCCGTGGACCACCGCCCGGCTGCAGTACACCCAGCGCACCACGGTGCAGGCAGGCGGCCTGCCCAGCATGACGGTGACCAGCGAAGACGCGCTGGTGCTGGCCCGCACCCCTGGCGGCCTGCGCATCCGGGAGCTGCAGTCGCAGTCGTCGGGCGGGCTGTGAGGGCTGCGGGAGCGGCGGTGGGGCTCAGCGGACCCGCACCGACGCCCCCGTCGCATAAAACTGCCCCCCCGCCACGTAGTGCAGCGTGCGCAGGTCCTCCGGCGCGGTGTCGAACTCCCAGTGCCCGCCCCGAAACACGCGCTCGTCCGCCCAGGCGGCCACGACTTCGCCGATGAACAGGTCGTAGGCCTGCTGGTTGTGGGGCTCGGGCAGCACGCGGCACAGCAGCCAGGCGGCGCAGCCTTGCACCAGCGGGGGCGTGGTGTGCGCGGGGTGGCCGGGGGCGCTGAACAGTTCCACGCCATGGCGTTGCAGCTTGTCGGGCTGGGTCTTGGCGCTGTCGGTGCCCAGGGCGACGGTGAGGGCGGCCAGGGGCACGGTGGGCAGCTGCAGCGCGAACTGGCCGCTGGCCTCCACCAGCTCGCGGGTGCGTGTGGCCTTGTCGAGCACCACCGTGACCTTGGGCGGCGCAAAGTCCAGCGCGCAGGCCCAGGATGCCGCCATCACGTTGTGCTGGCCCGCGTGGGCGGCCGACACCAGCACGGTGGGGCCGTGGTTGAGTAGGCGGTAGGCCTTGTCGAGGGGGACGGGGCAGGCGTGGGGCGGGGTGGGCATGTGGGGCGAGGCGTTGGGCGCTGTGGTTGGGGGGTATTTGCTATGCATTTCATAGCTTTTGGCGCTTGATGGTCGCGCGCAGACGGCCATTTTGGCTTGAAAAACCGGGGCGAGACAGTCGCAGGGTTTTGGAGAATGCCGCGCACCCCGGGGCGGCGTAGTCCCGCTGCTACCAGCAAGTAACATGCTCCTGCTTCTCAGCGTTTATCAACTGCCCCCCGGGGCCCTATGGAGACAACACGATGTTCAGTCATGTGATGGTCGGCGTGAACGACCTGGAGGTGTCGAAGGTGTTCTACGACGCGCTGCTCGGCACGCTGGGTGTGCCGCCCGGTGTGGCCAACAAGAACCGCTATTTCTACCGAGGCCCGCACGGCACCTTTGGCATCACCACGCCCATCAACGGCGAGCCCGCGACGTTTGCCAATGGCGGCACCATCGGGTTTGCGATGCAGTCGCCCGAGCAGGCCGACGCCTTCCACGCCGCCGGGGTGGCGCATGGCGGCACCACCTGCGAAGACCCGCCGGGCTGGCGCGAAGGCCCGGGCGGCCGGCTCTACCTGGCCTATGTGCGCGACCCGGACGGCAACAAGCTCTGCGCGCTGCACCGCCCGCCCAAGTGATGCGGGTTCAGGCGCTCTGGCTCTGGGCGCCGGGCCGCCGCACGGCGCGCACCTTGCCGCTGCCACCGCCACCGCAGTAGAAGAGGCCTGCCCCGTCGGACTCAAGCCCGCTCACGCCCACGCCTGCGGGCATGTCCAGCTGCTGCAGCACGGCACCGCTGCTGGGGTCGATGTGGCGCAGGCTGCTTTCTTCGCCCTCCCAGGTGCCGTGCCACAGCTCGCCGTCCACCCAGGTCACGCCGGTGACGAAGCGGTTGGATTCGATGGTGCGGCGGATCGCGCCCGTGGCGGGGTCGATCTGGTGGATCTTGCGGTCACGGTACTGCCCCACCCACAGGCTGCCTTCGGCCCAGGTCAGGCCCGAGTCATTGCCGCCGCCCGGCGCGGGGATGGTGGCCAGTACCTGGCCCGTGGCCGGGTCGATCTTGTCGATGCGCGACTCGGCGATCTGGTAGAGGTGCGTGCCGTCAAACGCTGTGCCCGCGTCACACACCACGTTCAGCGTGCGGGTGGTGGCGCCGCTGGCCGGGTCAAAACCCACCAGGTGCTCGCCCGTGGCGGCCCACACGCGTTGGCCGTCGTGTGTCACGCCGTGGATGGTGCTGGCTCCGTGGAAGGGGCCGTACTCGCGCACGACCTCGGCGGGGCGGCGCGAGGCAATGGGCAGCTGCAGGTGCGATGGGGGCGTGTCGCCCAACTGGCTGCCGCAGGCGGTGTCGTGGGTGGATGTTGCAAGCGTGGTGTCGGTCATGTCGATGGCTCCTTGCGGGGGGTGCCCGGTGCACATTTTTGCGTCAGCATCTTTGAACTTGAAAACTCCGTTCGGGCTGAGCTTGTCGAAGCCCCGTGCTGCGCTTCGACAAGCTCAGCGTGAACGGTTTCAAGGAGTTGGATGCTGGCTCAAACAGAGGACTTGTGCGGTGGGCGGTGTGGCCACTTTAGGGATTTGGCTGCGTGGTGGGGAGTAACAAGATCGTCGTGAATCCCACCAGCGGCGCGGCCACCCAGCGGCGGGCGCGGGCCTGGCCGATGGCGCGCACCTGGCCCTTGCTTTCCAGCTCGGCCAGCGCGCGTTGCACGGTGCGCTGGCTGTCGCCCAGCGCCAGTGCCAGGGCCGATGTGGACCAAGCCGCGCCGTCGGCGAGCAGCGCCAGCAGTGCGCCCTGTTCACCATCCACGGGCGGTGCCAGCACGGCCACGGTGCGCCCGCCCAGGGGGCGCAGCACAAAGCCGCGCGCCGTGGCCTCCACGCCCGCCAGCGGCGCGATGAGCTTGCGCAGGCGGCCCATCTCCACGCGCAGCCGTGCGCGGTGCGTCTCGTCGGGGTGGCGGGTGCGGAACACGCTCGCAATCAGCGCCTCGCGGTCCACATCGCCGGGCCAGGCCTGGGCCAGCGCGCGCACCAGCGCAAACAGCACGGGGCGGCGCGCCAGGGGCAGCGCCACGCCACCCGCATGCACGGCGTGGCGGCAGGCATCGACCACCAGCGTGTGGCTGGATGCGCGCAGCGCGGCCACGTCTTGCAGCCGCAGCGCCTGCTCGCTGCCTGGTGCCAGCAGGCGCGCGGCGGGCTGGGCCAGCAGCGCACGCGCGTGGGCCACCTCGGCCTGCAGGGCGGGCACACCGGCATGTTGTGCGGCCCGCTCGGCGTGTTGCAGGGCGGCGTGGGCGGCGTCGATGTGCAGGGCGCGCAGCGCCAGTTCCGCGCGGGTGAGTGCGGCCACGGCGGCCAGCGGGGCGGGCAGGTGAGTGGGCAGGGGCACACCGTCGGCCGGGTGGGCGGCCAGCATGTCGGATGCCTCTGCCAGGCGCCCCAGCAGCACCAGCCTGCGCGCCGCCACCAGCCGGGCCTGCAGCGCGTTGGTGGTGTCGCCGTGGGCCTGCAGCGTGTGGGCCGCTGCCAGCAGGGCTGCGGGGCCCTTGCTGCCATCGCCGCCCAGGTCGCGCTGGGCCAGGGCCACCTCGGCCTCGGCCACCACACAGCGGGCGCGGGCCACGGGCTCGTGGGCGCCAAACGCGCGGGCGGCGCGGCGCAGCAGTTCGCGGGCGCGCGGGTGTTCGCCCAGCTGGGCCATGGCGATGCCGCGCAGGGCCAGCGCGGGCGGGTCGTCGCGCAAGGCCACCCGCTGCAGCGCGGTGAGGGCGTCGCCCCCCGCCAGCGCGCGGGCGGCGGCAGAGATCATCGAATCCATGGCGACAGACTACACGCCCCCCTGAAAAGACCGCAAACAGGTTCTCCATGGAGGTGCGGGATACTCTCGCCCTCCCTGTCTTCCCTGCCCACAAGGACCGCCCATTGAAATCCGCCAGCGCCACCACCTTCGACGAGGCCTACTACCAGCGCTTTTACTTCGACAAGAAAACCAGCGTGGTGGACCCGCAGCACATGGAGCGCCTGGGCACCTTTGTGTGCAGCTACCTCAAGTACCTGCGCGTGCCGGTGCACCGCGTGCTCGACGTGGGCTGTGGCATCGGGCTGTGGAAGAACATCGTGGCGCAGCACTTTCCCGCTGCGAGCTACCAGGGCGTGGAGTTCAGCCCCTACCTGTGCGAGCGCTTTGGCTGGCAGCAGGGCTCGGTGGTGGACTATACGGCCAGCGAGCCGTTCGACTTCGTGATCTGCCAGGGCGTGCTGCCCTACCTGAGCCCGCCCGATCTCAAGACCGCGCTGCACAACCTGGGGCGCCTCAGCAAAGGCGCGCTGTATGTCGAGGCCGTCTCGCGCGAGGACTACGAACGCGACATCATCGACGAAGACCTGACCGACAACCGCGTGTTCCGCCACCGCGCCGAGCTGTACCGGCGTGGCCTGCAGCAGGGCGCTATCGAGCTGGGCGGCGGCGTGTGGCTGAGCCGCCGGGCCGAGCTGCCGCTGTTTGCGCTGGAGCATGTGGATGGGTGAGCACGCTGCCGCTGCGCCGCACGCCGTGTCGCGCCTGCGCGCCGAGCGCCTGGCCCGCAGCGCCAAACCTTTTCTGGCGCGCGGCGGCCCCAAGGGCGAGCGCTGCGCGGGCTGCCGCCTGGTGCCCAGCCACTGCATCTGCGCACTGCGCCCCCAGGTGCCCACGCGCGCGGGCATGTGCCTGTTGATGGCCGACATCGAGCCGCTCAAGCCCAGCAACACCGGCTGGCTGATCGCCGATGTGGTGGCCGACACCTATGCTTTTGGCTGGGCGCGCACCGAGGTGCAGCCGGGCCTGCTCGCGCTGCTGGCCGACCCGCAGTGGCAGCCGGTGGTGGTCTTTCCCGGCGAGTTTGTGGCGCCCGAGCGGGTGGTGACGCAGGTCGCGCCGGAACACGCGCCGAACGGGAAGCGCCCGCTGTTCATCCTGCTCGACGCCACCTGGCCCGAGGCGCGCAAGATGTTCCGCAAAAGCCCGTACCTCGACCGCTTCCCGGTGCTGAGCCTGCAGCCCGAGCAGATTTCGCGTTACCGCCTGCGCCGCTCGCGCCGCGAAGACCACTTCTGCACCGCCGAAGTCGCCGCGCTGTGCCTGGAGCTGGCGGGCGAGGAGCAGGCCGCGCAGGTGCTCGACGCCTACCTGGACGTATTCACCCATCACTACCTGCAGTCCAAGCACCAGTTGCCGCCGGATGTGAACGGGGCGGCCCACGCGCAGTTGCGGGCGGCGCTGGCGCGGAGCTGACGCCAACGGTTCGGCCTGCGAGGACAAGTGCCGCAGCCCGCCAGGTCCACCGCGCACAGAGCGCGTCGCGCGGCCCATGCCCTTGCATGACCTGTTGCTCAAATTGCATGCACCGTTACCACGTCGTTACAAGTGTCGGGTGGGGCGCGCTCCACAATTTCAGCGCTTGCGTGACCACTTCCACCGTGGCCCGTCTGCCCGGGAGGGGCGGGGCCTGCAGCGCATGCGTAACCCGTTGGAGAACCATGAAAAAAACGACTTCCCTGTTGCTCGTCGCCACCCTGAGCCTGGCTGCGGCCTCGCTGGCCCACGCGGGCAAGGCCGAACGTGACTTCTTTGCCGCCGAGGTGACCCCGGCCCTCAAGACGGCGGCCAGCACCCTCAAACAGTCGTGCGGCTGCGATGTGAAGATGGATGTGAAGCAGGACAGCTTCCAGACCGTGGACCACCTGCGCCAGGTGCGCTACGCGGCGGGCACCATCGTGGACAACGCACCGCGCTACTGCAGCGATGCCCCGTCCAAGGCCGCCGTGTGCCAACTCAAGTCCCTGGAATTTGCGCGCACGGGCACCACCGCGTTCAAGTTTGCCGCTGGCAAGGGCGTGATCACGCTGGACGAAAGCTCGTACCCCAGCTGGGACATGCTGGCCGCCGAGCTGGACAAGTAGGCCAGTCCATACGGCAGTCTCTTAGAACAGTTTCTTACGGGCGGGTGGTTGTGGCACCAGCCCCCTTTCCAGCCTCCCTTTTCTGCACCGCCTGGGCGATGCCGTCCTGCTCCAGATACGGGCTGCAGGACTGGTAGAGCGCGAACTTCTTGTCTGCCGGTGCGCCAACGAGTTCGGCCGACACTTCGGGGGCAGATCGCTTGAGCGCATCCAGGTGAAAGTCGCCATCGCCTGGATGCAACTCCACCGCAGCTTCCAGCAACGCTGCGGCCGCAGTGCGCAGCCCTTCTTGCCGCGTCTTTGTCACGCTGAGAGACAGACCGTTGAACACGTTGGCGCAGCGGATGAGGTCCAGGGCCACCGCCTTGCGTGTGTCGGCCTGTGTCACCGTCAACATGCCGTGCATGCCGTTCAGATAGGCGTTCACATCCAGAGGGGGCATGTCTGGCGTGCACGCCCCTTTGTAGTGGCCGAAGAACGCTTTTTTCATCACTTGCTGCCCGTTGGCGTTTTTCATGCCACTGTCGATGACCAGACGCTCGCCATCGCTGTGCACGCTGAACTGGTAGTGATGTGGTGTCCCGGCTGTGGTGTTGGGCGCGGTGGGGCTGCACTGTGCCTTCCAGGTCTCATGGCCCGCCATGGGGCGGTCCGATGCGCTGATCGTGCATTCCATCCCTCGCTCTTGCATGGCCTTGTGCCATGCAGTGGCCGTGGCCTGGGCCAGGTGCTCCGCCGTCACGCACACCATCTGCACGGTGCCCAGTTCGTTGGCGTATGCGCCTGCCCGGGGACCCGCTGCCGCAGCAGGCTGTGCAGCGAGCGCATACCCCGCGATCAGCAGGGCGGTGGAAGACAAGTGGCCCCGGGTGGGACGGGCCCATCCAGGGGATGAGAAAAGCAGGCACATAGCGGATTTTTGAAAAAATGACGGAGGGGAAACCCGCTGCGCTTGTGCGGCGCAAGTCCGGTGTGACCCCGCCGCCATTGTCGTTGCGCTCGAACACACGGGCGCCACCATTCACCTTCCTGCAGGTCTTCGATGACGACTCTCTTCATCCGCAAACTCCTTCCTGGCGAAGAACCGGCGCTGCGCAGCGTGTTTCATGCCGCAGTGCACTGCCTCGCCAGCAGCCACTACAGCGCTGAGCAACGGGCCGCCTGGGCCCCCGCCGAGCACGATGCCGCGCAATGGGCTGCGCGCATGCAGGCCAACCAGCCCTTTGTGGCCGAGACCGATGGCGGCGCCATCGCGGGGTTTGCCGACCTGCAGCCCGGTGGCTACATCGACATGTTTTTTGTGGCCCCGGCGTTCGCACGCCAGGGTGTGGCCAGCGCGCTGATGGCGCACATCCACGCGCAGGCCGCGCAGCAGGGGCTGGCGCGGTTGTGGGCGGATGTCAGCCTGGTGGCCGAACCCTTTTTTGCCGCCCGGGGCTTTTCCGTGGAAGAGCGCCAGGCCGTGGAGCGTGCGGGCGTGGTGCTGCACAACGCGCGCATGGGCAAGGCGCTGTAGTCGAGGTGTGCTCTACATTTGATAGCTATTGCGGCATAGCTATTGCGCGGTGAAGGCCTTTTTGGCATGTGATGTTGCCTGCGTGCTGCCCGCTGGCGGCGCCAGTGCCTTACAGTAGCCGCCCTACCGCACACGCGGCGCATCCGACCCACCCACCCGCCTGCCTGCAAAGAAGGCCACCCCACCATGACCAAAGACCCGGCCCGCCAACGCGAACTGCAACCCATGGCCCTGTGCGAGCCCTGCCAGGGCATCCAGCGCAACTGGCGCAAGGCCCCGGGCCACGCCGAGCTGGTGCAGCGCGGCAACCGCAAGGAAGACCGCGACCACGGCCCCGTGACCTTCACCCGCTATGTGTGCGACCGCTGCGGCACGGCCTGGGAGTATGAAAACGACAAGACCAACCAGCAGGCGGGCTGGTCGGTGGTGGGGCGGTAGTCGGCGGCATTTCTGAGTGCCTCGGAGTGTTTCCGAGTGCTCTTCTGCGGCACTTTTTTTGCCTGCGCACATCCCAGCTCCTTCCAGGAGACATGCCATGCACCACCGCCGCCAGTTTCTGAGCACCACCACCCGCAGCCTGGCCTTGGGCAGCGTGGCCCTGTTCATCGGCTGTGGTGCACTGGCCCAGCCCAGCTACACCGTACCGCTGGCCCAGCTGCAGGAGATGGTGGGCACCAAATTCCCCCGCAGCGTGCCGGTGCAGGGCCTGTTCGATCTGAACCTGCAGGCACCGCAATTGCGCCTGCTGCCGGCCGTGAACCGCCTGGGCGCGACCATGGCCGTGGAAGCAGCGGGCCCCGCGCTGCGGCGCAGCCACGGCGGCACCTTTGATGTGGAATTTGCGCTGCGCTACGAAGCCAGCGACCGCACGCTGCGTGCGCACCAGATCAAACTGGGGCGGCTGGACTTCCCCACCCTCAAGCCCGCCGTGACCGACCTGCTCAACGCCTATGGCCCCGTGCTGGCCGAGCAGTCGCTGCGCGAAGTCACGCTGCACCAGCTGCGCCCGCAGGACACGGCGGTGTTCGACGGCCTGGGCCTGCAGCCCGGGCCCATCACCGTGACGGCCCAGGGGCTGGAGGTGGCGTTTGTGCGCAAGCCTTAGAACAGGTTCTCAGCCCTGCAGGTACGGTGTGTTGCGTGGTGCTTGATAAAAATGATAGCTATCAGCGTTTGATGGGCGCGCGGTAGGGGCTGAAAAAGCTTCAAATTGGGGGCGTCCGGCGCTCTACCGGGCCTCGCCCGCCACCCGCCGCTGCACCGCTGCAAACACCGGGTTGCGGATGAGGTGCAGCGCTTGCCCGCGCTGGCCGCTCTCGGGCGACACGGTGGACGTGGTGGCCACCACCAGGTCCAGCGGCGGGTACACCCAGATGAACTGCCCGCCAAACCCGCTGGCCATGAAGGTGGGCCGTGCGGCCTTGCCGGGCACCACCCACCACAGGTAGCCATAGGGCAGCCCCACGGGCGGACCGCCCGCGTGCTGCACCTGCACGGACGCATCGGCAAACGCCCCGGGCAGCAGCGGCTGGCCGTTCCACTGGCCGCGCTGCAGGTAGAGCTGGCCCAGCTTGGCCATGTCGAGCGTGCGCAGGTGCACGATGCTGCCCTGGTAACGCGGCGCGGCCAGGCCCAGGGGCGCCACCAGCTGCTGCTGCGCATAGTCGGCCAGGGGCATGCCGGTGGCTTTTTCCAGCACGGCCACCAGCAGCGGCGTCACGGAGTTGTCGTAGGCAAACACCTGCCCCGGGTCGGCGGCCAGCGGCCTGGCCCAGGCCTCGCGCACGGGCAAAGGGGCGGCAGTGCCTGAGCGGGTGCGCGGGCCGCCATCCAGCGCAAAGCCGGCCGTCAGCGTCAGCAGGTGGCGCAGCGTGATGGTGGCGGCGCGCGGGTCGGGGTTGAGTGGCGCCCATTCGGGCATCAGCTCCACCACGCGCTGGTCCACGCTGCCGATGCGGCCTTGCGCCAGGGCCGTGCCCAGCAGGGCCGAGAGCGCGCTTTTGGAGGCGGACTGGGTATCGCGCAGCCTCTCCGGCTCGCCGTCGCGGTAGAAGCGGTACACCACCCGGCCGCGCAGCACGACCACCGCACTTTGCACATCGGGGTACTGCGTGGCCAGCGCGGCCTCCACGGGCTGGAAGGCGGCGGCGTCCAGCGCCTGTTCATCTGCCGTGGCCGATTCGCGCCAGGTGGACGTGGCGACGGTTTGCGCATGCGCAGTGCTGGCCACCAGGCCGACCCCGCCGACCAGCAGGCAAAGCGACAACGAGGCACAACAGACGGGCCAGCGGATGGGCATGCGGGACTCCTTCGGTGGGGGCGCGGGGGGCGTGTCTGCCAGTGTAGAAGGCGCCACCTTTGCGCCAGCCAAAGATGAAGTGATGACGTGATGAATGGATGCAGGGGCAGGGCCCGCCTCAATCCGCCCGCACCCGCTGCGCAAACCCGCGCTGGCTGAACTGCTCCACCACAAAGTCCACAAACACCCGCGTGCGCGCGGGCAGCAGCTTCTTGCTGGGGTAATACAGCATGGTGGGCCCGGCATCGGCCCACCAGGCGGGCAGCAGGCGCACCAGGTCGCCACGCGCCAGCCAGGGCTGTGCAAACGGCATGGGCAGCACGGCCACGCCCAGGCCCATCAGCACCGCCTGGCACATGGCTTCGGGGTCGTCGAACACGATGCGGGGGCGAAACTCCACCGGCGCGGCCTCGCCCGCCTTGTTGCGCAGGGTCGTCACCGGCACGCGCCCCGTGCGGATGGCGCGGCGTGCAATGCCGTCCCAGGCGGCCAGGTCGGCGGGGTGGCGCGGCGCCTTGCGGCCCTGCAGCAGCGCGGGCGCGGCCACCACCACGAGGTGGATGGGCCCGAGCGTGCGCCCCACCATGTCGGGGTTCAGGTTCAGGCCGCCGCCAATGCCCGCGTCAAAGCCCTCGCCGATCAGGTCCACCTGCCGGTTCTCGAAACGCCAGTCGGGCTGGATGGCGGGGTAGCGCTGCAAAAACTCGGTGAGCAGCGGCACCAGGTAGGCGCGGCCAAAAGCCTGGCCCATGCTCACCTTGAGCGTGCCTGCAGGCTGCTGCTCGGCCTCGGCTGCATGGTCCACCGCGTCGGCCAGCGCGGTCAGCGGCGGCCCGATCTGCGCCAGCAGGCGCTGCCCGCCCTCGGTCAGCGCCAGGCGCCGCGTGCTGCGCTGGAACAGCCGCACCCCCAGGCTGGCTTCGAGCCGCGCCACGTTCTTGCTTACCGCCGCGGGCGTGAGGCCCATCAAGCGCGCGGCGGCCGAGAAGCTGCCGGACTCGGCAGACTGCACAAAGGATTCGAGGTGGCTGAGCGGTTGCATGGCCGGCATTTTCAACCTTGGGTTGAAATTCATCCAGCCCATTGGTGGCTACCGCGCGGGCAATGGTTTTCTGACACTGCAGGGGTTCCTGGTTCGTTTTCGGGCCTTTTTGATCCCCCTCTTTTTTTGGAGAAACACCATGTCTTCTGTTCTGGCAAGCCCCCCCCCACACCAACCCCTGGCGGGCAAGGTGGCGCTGGTCACCGGCGGCGCACGCGGCATTGGCGCGGCCATCGTGCGGCGCCTGGCGCGCGACGGTGCGGCCGTGGCCTTCACCTACAGCAGCTCGGCCGCACCGGCCCAGGCGCTGGTGGCGGCCATCGAATCCGCCGGTGGCAAGGCCCTGGCCCTGCAGGCCGACAGCGCCGACGCCGCCGCCCTCACGCAGGCCGTGGACCACGCCGCCCGCACGCTGGGCCGCCTGGACATCCTCGTCAACAACGCGGGCGTGGCCGTGGCGGGCGTGCTGGACAGCTTTTCGCTGGCCGACTTCGACCACACGCTCAACCTGAACGTGCGCGCCGTGTTCGTGGCCACCCAGGCCGCCGTGCGCCACATGGGCCAGGGCGGCGCCTATGGCCGCGTGATCACCATTGGCAGCACCAACTCCGACCGCGTGCCATGGCCCGGCTTCAGCGTCTATGGCATGAGCAAGGCCGCCATCGTGGGCCTGACCAAGGGCCTGGCGCGCGACCTGGGCCCGCGCGGCATCACGGTGAACAACGTGCAGCCCGGCCCCGTGAACACCGACATGAACCCCGCCGACGGCCCCATGGCGGGCGACATGCACGGCCTGATGGCGCTGGACCGCCACGCCCACCCGGACGAGATCGCGGGCATGGTGGCCTACCTGGCCGGGCCCGAATCGGGCATGGTGACGGGGGCGAGCTTGCTGATCGACGGCGGGTTTGCGGCTTGAGCGGCCGGAGCGGTCTGCGCGGCGCTCACTGCGTGGGCTTTCGCGCCCGGGGCTTTTTCTGCACCGCAGGGCCGTGGGTCGCCAGCTCTCTGGGCGTGAGCAGGTAGGCGGGGTTGTTGGCCACCATCTCCACCGCCAGGTCGATGAAGGCCCGCACACGCGCAGGCAGCGCCGTGCGGCTGCCGTAGTACACGTACAGCGCCAGGTGCTGCGCCACATGCTGGGGCAGCAGCGGCACCAGCTGGCCGCTGCGCACCAGCGGCGCAGCCGTGGGGCCCACCAGCTGGCCCACCGCGTGGCCGCCCAGCACCGCGCGCGCCTCGGCTTCGATGTCGTTGGTGCAGAACGTGGGGTGGATGGTGCGCGCCACGATGTCGTCGCCCACCTGGAACTCCCAGGGCATGGGCTTGCCGGTGGATGCATGGCGAAAGCCGCTGCAGCGGTGCTGCGCCAGGTCGTCGATGCTGGCGGGCGCACCGTGGCGTGCGATATAGGCGGGCGCGGCGCACACGATGAGCTGCAGCGTGAGCAGCCGCCGCGCCACCACGCCGCCCTCGGGCGGGTAGCCCGAGCGGAAACCCACATCCACGCGGTCTTCCACCCAGTTGCCGATGCGGTCGTCCAGCTGCACATCGGGCTCCACCAGCGGGTGGCGGCGGCAGAACTCGTCAAGCACCGGCCAGATCACCTCCAGCAGGATGGAGCGCGGCGCCACGATGCGCAGCGGCCCGGCCATTTCTTCGCGCCCGCGCCGCGCGCCCTGGACTGCATGCTGCAGCGTCGCCAGCCCCGGCTGCGCCGAGGCCAGGAACTGCCGCCCTTCTTCCGTGAGGCTCAGGCTGCGCGTGGTGCGGTGGAACAGCCGCACGCCCAGGTGTGATTCGAGCTGCACCAGCAGCTGGCTGGACGCCTGCGGCGTGATGCCCTGTGCCGCCGCCGCCTGGCGCAGGCTGCCCAGCTCGGCGGCCTTGGCAAAGTTGGCGATGGCGCGCAGTTCGTTGATGGCCATGGTGGTGCGGTGTGATGGTGGTGTTGCAATTGACAAGCAATGCTTGCGAATGAATCGCCAAATTATGGGCTAGTCGCATGGCAATGGTGTCCCTAAAGTTCGCCGCCGTGGGCACCCAAAGCGCCCACCCACTACCGAACACCACCACCCAAGGAACTGCCATGGCCATTGCCTCTTCATCCACCCCCTCATCTTCTATTTCAACTTCGTCTTCGTACCCCCGCGTCTGGCTGATCACCGGCGCCTCGCGTGGCATCGGCGCGCGCATTGCCGAGGCCGCGCTGGCCCAGGGCGATGCCGTCGTCGCCACGTCGCGCAGCGCCGCATCCGTCGAACAGCGCCTGGGCGCACACGACGCCCTGCTGCCCCTGGCGCTGGACGTGACCGACGAGACCCAGGCCCTCCATGCCGTGGGTGCGGCGCTCGACCGCTTCGGCCGCATCGACGTGCTGGTCAACAACGCGGGCTACGGCCTGCTGGGCGCGGTGGAAGAAGCCACGGCCGAGGAGGTGCTGCGCCTGTACGACACCAATGTGTTCGGGCTGCTGCATGTGACCCGCGCCGTGCTCCCCGCCATGCGCGCGCGCCGCGCCGGGCATGTGATCAACATCTCGTCGCTGGGCGGTGTGCAGTCGGCCGCCGGGTTTGGCCTGTACTGCTCCACCAAGTTCGCGGTCGAGGGCATCACTGAGGCGCTGCACGCCGAGCTGGCGCCGCTGGGCATCCACGCCACGGTGGTGGAGCCGGGGTACTTCCGCACCGAGTTTCTGGACAGCGCCTCGCTGGCCGTTTCGCCCCGCGTGCTGGACGACTACGCCGAGAGCGCTGGTGCCGTGCGCGAAGCAGCGCGCCGCATCAATCTGAACCAGCCCGGCGACCCGGTGCGCCTGGCCCAGGCCGTGATGCAGCTGGTGGCCAGCCCCACGCCGCCGCTGCGCCTGCCGCTGGGCACCGATACGCTGCAAACTATTGCCGACAAACATGCCTTTGTGGCGAAAGAGACGGCGCAGTGGCGTGCGGTGGCAGCGTCCACGGACTTCCCGGTGCAGGAAGCCGCGCTTCAGGTGGCGTGAAAAATTGCTCCTGTTTTGATAGCTATTGACGCCCTTCCATCAGGCGGAAGGGGCTGTTTTGGCTCAGTTTTTGGGGCCTGGGGGCGGCCTGCGTGCTGTGCGCGGGCTGCCCACGCTCACACCGGCCGCGCCATCTCCATCACCCAGTTCACCTCCCAGGTCGCGCCGCCGTCTTCCGAAAACGCCTGCTGCCAGCGCGGGGCGCCGGTGTGCATCTGCGACCACTCGAAGCGCACGCGCACCGGGCGGCCCTCGAACAGATCCTCGCCTTCGAAAATGCCTACGCCGTCCTGGAAGCCACCCACTACGGGCGGCAGCAGCTGGCCGGTGGCCGGGTCCAGGCCGCCGGTGAGGTTGTCGAGCCAGTAGATGCTCCAGCGCTGTGACGCGGGGCTGAACACGCGCAGCGCCATGCCCACAAAGCCGGGCTTCCACGCCTGGGGCGTGAAGCTGTCGTAGTTGCCGATGCCGGCGGGCAGTGGGTGAACGCTGCCGGTGGCGTCGAACACCTCCCAGTCGTTGCAGCCTGCCAGGCGCCGCACCAGGCGAGTGTTGCGGATGCGCCAGGGTCCCATGAGGAAGTCGAAGTCGTTGGCTGCGCTGGGCACAGCGGCGGGCGAAGGGATGGTGATGAGATGAGGGGTGGTCATGGTGGTGCTCGGGTGGGTTTTCATGCGTGCAGGGCGCTGCGCGCCGTGGGCTGCAGGCGCAAGGTGTGGGGCGGGCCCGCGAGCCAGGGCGCCAGGCCCGGGGCCACGCCGCGCTGCCAGGCACCGCTGTCGGTCACGGCCTGGGCCGCTGCTGCGCTGCCAAACAGGGCCAGCGCCAGCAGCACGGGCTCGCCCTCGCGCACGGGCAGGCGGGGGAAGGTGTTGGCGCTGGCCTCGGTGCAGTACCAGGCCACCTGGCGCGCGCCGCTGCGCTGCAGCAGCGGCGCCATGCGGTGGTGGCAGAAGTCCAGCAGCGCAGGTGTGGGGCTCTCTCGCAGGGGGAAGACGGTGGCCGTGAGCACGCCCGGCGCCGCGCCGCTGCAGCCCGGCGCGGGGCGCGGGTGCTGAGGCAGCGCGATGGCGGCGCCGGGCCAGGCGGGGCGCAGCAGCAGCACGTTGTCCGAATCGACCATGGTGGCGTTGGCCGCGTTGCGGTGCGCGGCCCACACGGGGCCGCCATAGAAGCCTTCGAGCGCGCGGCGGCGGGATTCCATGTGGGCAAAACCGCGCAGCCACACAAACATGTCGGGCCGGTCCAGGTCGCGGAACTGGCCCAGCACACGCATGCCGTGGGCCTCCTGCGTCTCCACCAACTCGCGGTCGAACAGGTCGATGAGCACCTCGCGCTGCTGCGGGTGCAGTGTGTACTGGCGCAGCTCGACAACGGCGCATTCGTCGGCGGCGGGCGGGGCTGCGCAGGGAGGGGGTGGCGGGGCCATGAGGGCTTCGGACATGCGGGGCTCCTGGTGAGAAATGGCAGAAAAACACAACGAGCCCGCAGTCTGCGCCGCCATACCTGCCACCTTGTGGCAGGTATTTGGGATATCTTTGCGCATCGCCTTTTCGTGCGGCTAACAAACTCTTCTGGCGTCGTTGCCGCGTCTTGTCGCACCCACCACACCCTTTTTGCCCCATGCGCGCCAGCCGCCTGCTTTCCCTTCAGATGCTGCTCGAAACCCGGGGCCGCATGAGCGCGACCGCGCTGGCCGATGCGCTGGAGGTGTCGGTGCGCACGCTCTACCGCGATGTGGACCAGCTCAGCGCGGCCGGTGTGCCCATCTATGCCGAGCGGGGGCGCCACGGCGGGTTCGCCCTGCTGCCGGGCTGGAAGACCACCCTCACCGGCCTCACGCCCTCCGAGGCGCAGGCCGTGTTCTTGAGCGGCCTGCCCGGCCCCGCGCAGGACCTGGGCCTGGGTGGCGATGTGGAGGGTGCGCGGCTGAAGCTGCTGGCCGCGCTGCCCGCCGGGTGGCGCGACGACGCCCAGCGCGTGAGCGCCCGCCTGCACCTGGACCCGGTGGACTGGTACCGCGAGAGCGAGCCCACGCCGCACCTGACGGCCGTGGCCGCTGCCGTGTGGAACGGCCACCAGATCCGCATGCGCTACGAGAGCTGGACGGACACCGTGGAGCGCACGGTGAGCCCGCTGGGCCTGGTGCTCAAGGCCGGGGTCTGGTACCTGGTGGCGCTGCCTGTGGCGCCCGCAGTGGCGAAGGCCGCACAGGGCACGAGCACAGGCACGGCCCAGGGCGGTCCGCGCACCTACCGCGTGTCCAACATCCGCGCCGCCACCGCGCTGGCCACGCCGGTGCGCCGCCCCGCGCGGTTTGATCTGCCGGGTTACTGGGCCGCGTCCATCCAGCGTTTTGAGGCGGAGATCTACACCGGCCAGGCGCAGGTGCTGGCCACGCCTGCGGGGCTGCAGGGGCTGCGTGCGCTTAGCAGTGCCGTGGCGCGCGCGGTGGCGGCTGCCCCGGCGTCACGCCGCGCGGACGGGCGCGTGGCCGTCACACTGCCCATCGAATCGGTGGAGCACGCCTGCGGCCAGCTGATGCGCCTGTCGCCGCAGGTGGAGGTGCTGCGGCCTGTGGCGTTGCGCCGTGCGCTGGTGCAGCGGCTGCGGGACACGGCGCGGTTGTATGGTGTGTCCACACCATGACGGCGGTTTGTCTGACCGCTTTGAACGCGGCCAGGCTTGATGAGCAGCCGCTGGGACGACACATGTGGTTGAAGCGTCGGCCGGTTCTTGCTGCCGCGCCCTGAACCACATAATCCTTCGGTTTTCATCCCCCTCATCAGCCTTGTCCATCCATACCTGATCGCATGCAGCAGAGCCGATTGAACCCCGCGCCCCACGATGGGGAACCCCCGTGGCCCAGCAACCTTGATGCGCGGCTGGTCAGTGATGGCGAGGAGGTGCTGGTCTACCGCTACGCGTCATCCCACGAGGAGCCGCTCATCAGCCAGCGTGTGCAGCTGTGGCTGCTCGGAGCTTGTGTGATCGCCGTGCTGGCATATGCGGCCTGGAGTCTGCGTGGGGGGATTGCTCAGCAGGGCATGGATGGTTTGTTCGCCATGGGGTCCGGTTTTGTCAAGAACCTGTTCAACAAGGAACTGGCCTGGATAACTTTGCTGAAGCCCGCCCTTTTGGTCGTGTTTTTTGGGGTGCGCTGGCTATGGAATCGCCATCTCAGGCTCTACATCACCCGGGAGGGCCTGAGGCAAGAGCATCGTCTGCCTTTGGGCTTGCACCACCTGTTTGGACAGAATTGGCAGATTTCGTGGAGCGATGTCAGCAGCATATCGACGCGCCGCTCCACCCTGGCTGCGGGAGTTGTCCATCACCTGGCCTTTACAGAGCTGGTGGTGCAGCCCCGCCGGGGGCGTCAGCGGGTGCTGAAACCCTCGTTCTGGTTCAGGCCAGACGATCCGCCGCGCCCACGTCTCAAGCCCAAAGGCAGCTACTCGCCCTTCAAGAACCAGCCATCCAACCCGTGGGCCAGTCCTGAAAACGATGCCCAGCTGGCGCAGGCCTTTGCCGGGTTGCGCCTGATGGAGGCCATTCTTCAATGGGCCCCGGCGCCTGGCTTTGATCTGCCTTGGCCTGGAGCCGTGCCCGCCAACGACTCCGACCTGAATCGTCAGCCCGAGGTATTGGTACTGCTGGGGAGCGCCATACTGGTGTTTCTGACGGGCTGGGGTCTGATGCTATACGCGCCCACTATCCACCTGCATGTTTCACCCACTTGGGGGGATCGTGCAGCCTGGGCGCTGGGCTCATTGGCGCTTTGGGCGTTGGCATTGCGGTGGTGGCGCCAGCCACAGGCCGACGAGGCGCTGGCCCCCCATGAAGTGCCCCCCAGCAAGCACGAGCCTTTGTCCAAACCAGCCATTGCCTTTGCCGCCGTCTTGTGGGTAGTTGCCGTGGCATTTGTGACGGAACCTTTGCTGGCCCACGCAGCCCAGCTGGGGCGGACAGACCAGCGGCACACATACCGCTTTACCGCGGCGGATGGGTGGGCCCGACCGCTGGGTCATGAAGCCGCACATGTTCCCCCGATACAGTTGCCCGCCGAAAGTCGACTGGCGTGGATCAAAAGCGGCAGCGAGGTCGAACTGACCACCGTTGAGGGGCGGTTCGGCGTGTGGGTCTACAACGACGCCCCTTTGCGGCATTTGGCCGACACCCAGGGCGTGCGCTGAGAACGTGAGGGATTCCCAGCCTGCAAGAAGTAGCGGCGAATGCTTCGGTGCAGGTGGCACCTTCGCCTTGTTCTCACCGTACTGAAATGGACGGTGTCGCAAATCCTCTCCAATTCCTCCGGCAGGCTCTGGACAGGTTCTAAAGCCCCCGCTCCACCATATCCAGCAGCCGCTGGCTCAACGCGTCCAGCATCTGCTGGGGTGTGCCGCGCAGTGGCCCGTCGATGGCGAGCAGCGCCATGCCGTGCACGGTGGACCAGGCCAGGTATTCGGCACCGGAGCGCCGTGCGGCGGGCAGTGCGCCTGCGGCCACCAGGTCATCCAGCGCCGCGCTCAGGTGCTCGAAGGGGTTGAGCCCCGTGGCGCCGCCCATGGCCGGGTCGGGCTGTTGCTGCAAGGTGAAGCGGCCGCCAAACGCGGTGCGGAACAGGCCCGTCTCGGCCTGGGCAAAGCGCAGGTAGCCCGCGCCCACGGCGCGCACCTTCGCGTGGGCCTGCTGGGTGGCGGTGCCGGTGGCGGGCACCCGGGCCAGCTCGGCCTCCATGAAGCGTGCAGCGGCGGCCACGGCGGCGGCGCGCACGGCGCCCAGCAGGTCGTCGCGGTTGGCAAAGTGGCGGTAGGCCGCGTTGGGCGCCACACCTGCGCGGCGCGTGGCCTCGCGCAGCACCACGGCGTCGGGGCCGCCCTGGCGGGCCAGTTCGATGCCCGCGTCCAGCAGTGCGCGGCGCAGGTCGCCATGGCGGTAGGTGCTGCGGGCCGCAGCGCGGGCCGGTTCGGGCGTGTTGCCGGTGGTTACGTGCATGTTGTTCTGGATGTGGACAGTGTCCATTATCTTTGTTATGGTTTGTGGACGGTGTTCACAATTGCGCGCCGACCCCCTTTTTTGCTCCCAACCCCTGCCAGGAGACCCCCATGAAAGTCGAGCCCTATCTGATATTTGAAGGCCGCTGCGAAGAGGCGCTGGATTTCTACCGCCGTGCGCTGGGCGCCCAGGTCAAGCTGCTCATGCGCTACAAGGACAACCCCGATCCGGCCGGTGCCCCGGGCTGTGCGGACGGCAGCGGCGGCGGGCCCACGCCCGAGATGGTGATGCACGCCGAGTTTTCCGTCGGCCAGACCACGCTGATGGCGTCGGACGGCATGGGCTCGGGCAAGGCGAAGTTCGAGGGCATCTCGCTGGCCCTGAGCCCCGCCAGCGTGGCCGATGCCGAGCGCCTGTTCCATGCGCTGGCCGACGGTGGCCAGGTGCAGATGCCGCTCGGCAAGACCTTCTTCTCGCAGGCCTTCGGCATGGTGGCCGACCGCTTTGGCGTGCCGTGGATGGTGGTGGGGCCGGAGTGAACGTGCACGCGCACGCGCGCTGGCCCCGCATCCATCCAACCGTTCTTTCCACTTCCGTTGATCGTTTCACTCCAGGAGACACCCATGATGAATCCCGAACCCCATGCCATGCACCGCTGGCTACAGCAGTTGCTGGGCCACTGGACCAGCACCTCCAGCTGCGACGCGCCGCCCGGCGGGTCGGCCGAGCAATCCGTGGGCGCTGAGCACGGCCGTGCGCTGGGCGATCTGTGGGTGATCCTGGAAGGCACGGGCACCATGCCCGATGGCGGCGAGGCGCGCATGCAGATGACGCTGGGCTACGACCCCGAGAAGCAGGTGTTTCTGGGCACCTGGGTGGGCTCGATGATGAGCCACATGTGGATCTATCGGGGCACGCTCGATGCCGACCAGAAGGTGCTGACGCTGGAGACAGAGGGCCCAAGCTTCAAGGGCGACGGCAAGACGGCGCGCTATCGCGATGTGATCACCATCGTGGGGCCGGGCGAGCGCACGCTGACCTCGTTTGGCGAGCAACCCGACGGCAGCTGGAACCAGATCATGCAAGCAAACTATGTAAAAACCGCCTGAGCCGCTGCGCGGCTTCCCCCTCAAAGGGGGACGCAACCGGTGGACTGGCGGAGCCAGATCCACGGGTGCACGGACGGTGCGCCGCGCCAGTTGCTGACGCCGCGCGCGTGACAAACTGTGGGGCGCGTCCTCGGCGCTTTCCACATTCCCATTGACCTCCATGACCCTCTCCATCGAAGGCCGCGCACGCTGGCCCGCGCTCATCCTGCTGTGCCTGGGCGAGCTGATGATCGTGCTCGACACCACCATCGTGAACGTGGCGCTGCCTAGCATCAAGGCCGACCTGGGTTTTACCGAGACATCGCTGGTGTGGGTGGTCAATGCCTACATGCTGACCTTTGGCGGCTGCCTGCTGCTGGGCGGGCGGCTGGGGGATCTGTATGGCCACCGGCGGCTGTTCCTCGCGGGCATCACGCTGTTCACCCTCGCGTCGCTGGGCTGCGGGCTGGCCCACACGCAGGGGCTGCTGGTGGCGGCGCGTGCGGTGCAGGGTGTGGGCGGGGCGGTGGTGTCGGCCGTGGCGCTGTCGCTCATCATGAATCTGTTCACCGAATCCGGCGAGCGCGCGCGGGCCATGGGGGTGTATGGCTTTGTGTGCGCGGGCGGCGGCAGCATCGGTGTGCTGCTGGGCGGGGTGCTTACCAGTGCATTGAGCTGGCACTGGATCTTTCTGGTCAACATCCCCGTGGGCGTGGCGATCTACGCAGCCTGCCTGGTGCTGCTGCCGGGCGGCAAGGGGCAGGCGCACGGGCAGCGGCTGGATGTGGCGGGCGCGGTCACCATCACCGCGTCGCTGATGCTGGCGGTGTACGCCATCGTCAACGGCAACGAGGCGGGCTGGGCCTCGCCGCAGTCGCTGGGCCTGCTGGGCGCCTCGGCGGTGCTGTTGCTGGTGTTTCTGTTCATCGAATCGCATGTGGCCGCGCCGCTGGTGCCGCTGGCGTTGCTGCGGCTGCGCAACCTGGCCATCTCCAACGTGGTGGGCGTGTTGTGGGCAGCGGGGATGTTTGCGTGGTTCTTTTTGTCGGCGCTGTACATGCAGCTGGTGCTGGGCTACGACGCGATGCAGGTGGGCCTGGCGTTCCTGCCGTCCAACCTCATCATGGCGGGCTGCTCGCTGGGGCTGTCGGCCTGGGTGGTGATGCGCTATGGCATCCGCAGCACGCTGGGCTGGGGCCTGGTGCTGGCCACCGTGGGGCTGGCGCTGTTTGCGCTGGCGCCGGTGGACGGCCAGTTTGTGCTGCATGTGCTGCCCGGTATGGTGCTGCTGGGCGTGGGGGCGGGCATTGCGCTCAACCCGCTGCTGCTGGCCGCCATGGGCGATGTGAAGCCAGAGGACTCGGGCCTCGCATCCGGCGTGGTCAACACGGCCTTCATGATGGGCGGCGCGCTGGGCCTGGCGGTGCTGGCCAGCCTGGCCGATGCCCGGACCGGGGCGCTGCGCGAGGCGGGCGCATCGGCGCCGATGGCGCTGAACGGCGGCTATCAGCTGGCCTTCTGGGTGGCGGCGGCGGGATCGCTGGTGGCGGCGCTGCTGGGTGGCCTGGTGTTGCGGCCTGCGCAGCCGCCGGGGGCGGGGGCGCAGGGGGCGCTGCACTGAGGAAAGATTGCTATCAAAAGTGAAGCTATTGGGGCAATGCCAGCAGGCGGAAGGGCCGAATTCCATTCAGATCCCGTGCTGTGTACACCTGCCAGGGCTGCCCCACTGTCCTGTTCGGTGGATCCCACTGTTCCACGCAGCGCACTTCTGCTCGGGCACCATTGGCGCCATATTCCACAGGCATGCCGCCCGATAGTGGCGGTGCACAACCCAAGGAGCCTTCCATGCCCTCGTCCACTTCTGCCGTTGCCCCCCTGCTGCCCATCGTGCGTGCGCAGCTGCTGGGCCCGCAGTGGCCCACGATGGACCCGTTTCTTTTCTGCGCCCACCACGACGATGCCTACCCCGCAGGCAACGGTGCCTTTGCGCCCGCCGTGCCCGTTGACGACCGCCAGATCGGCAGCGACTTCAGCCGCAAGGACGGCTGGAGCATGTACCACGGCGACCCGGTGCCCGGCTTTCCCGGCCACCCGCACCGGGGCTTTGAAACGGTGACGCTGGTGCGCAAGGGCCTCATCGACCATTCCGACTCGCTGGGCGCCGCCGCGCGGTTTGGCGGGGGCGATGTGCAGTGGGTCACGGCGGGCAAGGGCATCGTGCACTCCGAGATGTTCCCGCTGCTCAACGCCGACGGGCCGAACCCGCTCGAACTCTTCCAGATCTGGCTGAACCTGCCCGCGCGCAACAAGATGGTGGAGCCGCACTTCACCATGCTGTGGAACGAGCGCATCCCGCGCCTGGTGCATGCCGACGCCGCAGGCCGCAAGACCACGGTGACGGTGGTGGCCGGTGCGCTGCCCGGCGCACCCGATCCGCTGTCGCCGCCGCCCGAGTCCTGGGCCTCGCAGCCCGAGGGCGATGTGGCGATCTGGACGCTGCACCTGGAGCCCGGCGCCGAGTGGACCTTGCCCGCCGCGCAGGGCGCGAACGGCGATGAAGGCACGCAGCGCATGCTGTACTTCTTTGTGGGCGACAGCCTGCGCGTGGGCCCGCAGGACGTAGACCGCCACGCCGCGCTGCAGGTGCGCGCTGGTGAGGACTGGCTGCTGACCAACACCGGCACCACCGCCGTGGAATGCCTGGTGCTGCAGGGCCGGCCCATTGCCGAGCCCGTGGCGCAGCACGGCCCGTTTGTGATGAACACGCAGGCCGAGATCATGCAGGCCATGAACGACTACCGCCGCACCCAGTTTGGCGGCTGGCCTTGGGCCCAGCAGGACCCGGTTCACGGCGCGACACCACGCCGGTTTGCGCGCTACCCCGGGCAGACCGAGGAAGAGCGTCCGGCCGAAAGCGCGGCTGCTTAGCCCGCCCGCGACGGGTGGAAACGCGGGTCGTGGACAATCCACGGTCCCGATCCGCGTTGTTATGCAAGACCTATGAACATCACCAAAGACTCCGCCGTCACCATCAGCTACAAGGTGACCACGCCCCAGGGCAAGCCGCTGGACGCGGGCCACCTGGCCTACCTGCACGGCGGCTATGAAAACATCTTCCCCAAGGTCGAAGCCGCGCTCGAAGGCCAGGCGGTGGGTTTCAGCACCACGCTGCAGCTGGCCGTGGAAGACGCGTTCGGCGCGCGCGACGAAAGCCTGGTGCGCACCATTCCCAAGAGCGAGTTCCCGCCCGGCGTGAAGGTCGGCGGCCAGCTGCAGGGCGTGGGCAACGACGGCCAGCCCGCCGTGTTCAACGTGGTCAAGATCAAGGGCCCTGAAGTGCACCTGGACGGCAACCACCCGCTGGCAGGCCAGGCCCTGGTATTCAGCTGCAAGGTGACCGAAGTGCGCGCGGCCTCGGCCGAAGAAGTGACCCACCGCCATGTGCATGGCGGCCATGGCCACCACCATTGATAAGCGGCCGCTAAAACGCCAGTGCTGCAGTCTGTGCTCGGCCTTCTTGACCGCTTGGGCTACGCGCTGATCGGCGCCTTCTTTGGCGCGCTGGTTGGCGTGGCCGGCTGGTGGCTGTATGGCCTGGCCCATTCGCTCAGCTATGACGGCCCGGGCATGGACCCGGTGCTGCGCCACTGGGTGCAGTACGGCGCGGCGGCGTTTGCGGTGCTGGGCTTCATCTTCCGCGCCCGCGCCGCCGATGCGGTGGCCGACACGGTCTCCGGCATCCTCTACTTTGAGTCCGACGAAGCACCGGGCCGGGCGGCGTCGGCGCTGGTGGTGTGTGTGACGCTGGCGCTGCTCATCGCTGCGATCTGGTTCACCAGCCCTTCTCTTCGCTAGATTGCTCTCTATTTGATAGCTATTTGGGCATGATGGGCGCGCGGTAGTGGCCAAAAAAGCATCAAGAATCAGCGCCTTCCACCCCGCACCAGCCCCCGGCCCTGCAGCACGGGCTCGGCCGCCAGCCGCTCGCGCGCAAAGTCCACAAACGCGCGCACCTTGGCGGGCGCGCGCCGCCCGGCGGGGTAGACGATGTGCACGGGCACCGGCGGGGGCTCGAATGCCGCCAGCACAATGCGCAGCCGCCCCGCGCGCAGGCTGGCTGCGGCCTGGTAGGCCAGGCAGCGTGTGAGGCCCAGGCCCGCCTCGGCAGCGGCAATGTCCACCTCGTTGGCGTTGCTGATCCATGCGATCTGTGGCTGGCCCACCAGTCCGTTGCCAAACTTCCAGGGCGCGGCGGCCCGGGCCTCGAACGAGAACGCAATCGCCCGGTGCTGCACCAGGTCCTGCGGGTGCTGCGGCTCGCCGTGGCGCGCCAGGTAGTCGGGCGATGCCACCACCAGCCGCCGCAGCGCGCCCACGGGCAGGGCGGTGAGGCCCGAATCCGGCAGGTGGGCAATGCGCACCGCCACGTCCATGTCTTCCTCCAGCAGGTGCACCAGCCGGTTCACAAACAGCGTGCGCGCCTGCACGCGTGGCTGGGCCTGCAAGAAGCTCTGCACGATGGGCGCCACATGCTGGATGCCAAACATCTGCGGTGCCGTGATGGACAGCAGCCCCTGTGGCTGCACTTGTGCGCCGCTGGCGGTCTGCTCGGCCTCGGCCAGGTCGCTCAGGATGGGGCGGCAGTCGGCCAGAAAACGCTCGCCCGCCTCCGTCAGCCGCACCCAACGCGTGCTGCGCTGGAACAACAGCACGCCGAGCCGTGCCTCCAGCGCCGCAATGGCGCGCGTGACGGCCGCCGCCGAACAGCCCAGGCGCCGCCCCGCCACGGCAAAGCCGCCCGCATCGGCCACGGTCACAAAGCAGCGCAGGGTGTCGAGGTGGTCCATTGTTGCGTCTCGCGAAATTCTGAAAGACGCACTATCGCTATTCACGCTGTCGAGCGCAATAGATAAGGTTGAGTCCTTCTTTCCACGCCGTTTTGACAAGGACTCGCCCCATGACATCCGCCCCCCTTCCTGCCGCCCCGCTCACGCTGCACCGCACGGCCATCTCCGGCCACTGCCACCGTGTGGAGTTGCTGCTGTCCCTGCTCGGCCTGCCGTATCGGCTGGTGGAGGTGAACCTGCTGCAGGGCGAGCACCAGCTGCCCGCGCACCGCGCACTCAACCCACTGGGCCAGGTGCCCGTGTTGGTGGATGGCGAGGTGGTGCTGAGCGACAGCAATGCCATCCTGGTCTACCTGGTGCAGCGCTACGCGCCCGGCAGCGCATGGATGCCGCAGGACCCGGTGGGCCAGGCGCAGCTGCAGCGCTGGTTCAGCCTGGCGGCGGGCTTTCTGGCACCGGGCATCGGTGGGCCGCGTTTTGCCACGCTGACCGGCAAGCCCATCAACGAGGTGGCGCAGGCCCAGGGCCGGCGGCTGCTGGACTTCATGGAATCCGAGCTGCAGGGACGTGGGTGGCTGCTGGGCGGCGCAGGGCCCAGCCTGGCTGATGTGGCCATGATCAGCTACACCTCTCAGGCGCACCTGGCGGGCCTGCCTCTGCCTGCCGCCTACCCGCGCATTGCCGCCTGGGTGGCGCGCGTGCAGGCGCTGCCCGGCTATGTGCCGCTGCTGGACCACCTCAGCGGGTTGACTCCCCAGCCTGCGGAGGCCGTATGACCGCCCTGCCCGCAGGCGGCAGCGAAGGCCCCGCCCCCAGCGCCTGGCATGCCGGTGAACAGGCGCTGCAAGCCCGCGCTGGCGTGCACGAGCGCATGGCCGCCGTGGGCGAGGTGGTGGTGCGCGACCACATGCCCGACCAGCACCGCGAGCTGTTCGAAAAGCTGCCCACGCTGCTGCTGGGTGCAATCGACGCGCAGGGCCAGCCCTGGGCCACCATGCTGGCGGGCCCGCCCGGCTTTGTGCACACGCCCCACGCGCAGCGCATGGATGTGGCCACCGCCATCGACGCGGCCGACCCGGTGATGGCGGCGCTGGCCGCGCACGGCACCGGCGCGCCCGTGGGCGTGCTGGGGCTGGAGCCGCACACGCGCCGCCGCAACCGCATGAACGGCCATGTGGTGCGATGGGGCGCGCAGCAGGGCCTGTCGATCACGGTGGCGCAGAGCTTTGGCAACTGCCCCAAGTACATCCAGGCGCGTGCGCCGGGCCTGCGAGCCGCCGTCACACCACCGCAGCCTGCGCAGGCGCTGGGCCCAGCGCTGGATGCCGACGCGCTGGCGCTGATTGCGCGCAGCGACACGCTGTTCATCGCCAGCGCCTCGGCCGCCCGGCCCGGTGCGCAGCGAGGCGAGGGCGTGGACATCTCCCACCGGGGTGGCGAGCCCGGCTTTGTGCTGGCGAAGCACACCACAGAGGGCCTGGAGCTGTGGCTGCCCGACTATCCTGGCAACCTGTTCTTCAACACCCTGGGCAACCTCGCGCAGCACCCGCTGACCGGGCTGTTGTGGGTGGACTACGAAGACGGCGGCCTGCTGCATGTGGCCGCGCGCGCCGAACTGCTGTGGGGCGAGGCCGACCGTGCGCCCTGGCCCGGCGCGCAGCGCGTGCTGCGGCTGCAGGTGCTGGGCGGGGTGTGGCGCGCACAGGCACTGCCCTGGCGGTGGACGGTGGCGCAGCCCGCGCCGCAGTTCCAGGCGATGCGCCAGGCCGCTACGGCAGCACCTGCGACGCCGGGCGCTTGAGGGGCGCAATCATCTTGCGCGGCGTGGTGGGCCCAGCCGCCACCATCTGCGCGCTGCGCTCATGCGCGGTCTGAGCCAGCTCGGTGATGAGCGCGGCCTCGGGCAGGTTGTGCCAGTAGCGCGTGGGCATCTCCTTTTTCATCATGCCCATCTTGAGCCGCGCTGGGTTGAAGATGTGACGGTAGTAGGTGAGCCACAGCGCCTCGCCTGCGTCGGGCGGCGGCGCGTCGCTGCGCTGCGTGCCGGGGCCGGTGTGCAGCTGCTGCCCGTCCCAGCGCACGCTGGCGTCGGGCGTGAGGATGGCCCAGCGCATCTGCGTGAAGCGGCGGATGAAGAAGCCCGCATTGGCCTCGGTGATGTAGTGGTCGGGCTCGAACCAGGCCATGTGCAGGGTCTGGCCATCGGCCTCGACCACGGGCCGAAAGCGCACAAAGGCGTGCATCTTGTGCTTGTCGCGCCCCACGGCGCGGACCATGTGGTGGGCTTGCATGCGGTCCGCGTCCAGCGGGTCGTGTCGCGCGGATTCGGCCTCCGCGCCGCCTTGCGCCATGCGCCACAGCAAGCGGTACATCAGCTCAAAGCGGGCGGGGTCGCGGTGCAGGATGAGCTGCTCGCACAGGTGCACAAAGTCGGGCGGTACGCGCAGCGTGGGCGCATCGGGGGCTGGCGGTGGCAAGGCGCTGTGGCCGTGGGGCTCCGGTGCAAACAGGTCTTCAGCCGCATCGGCCTGGCAGCGCCAGTCCACCGCCTGCGGGGGCACGTTGGCTTGCACCAGGGCGCGTGCGGCGGTGCGAAAACCGGGCCAGTCGGTGGCGTGGTCCAGCGTGATGGTGTGGCGCTGCATGCGGGTCGCTCCAGCTCAGAACAGGCTGCGCTGCACCGGCGGCGCCAGCTGCGCGGCGAGGTCGGCAGCGTCCAGCGCACGGCCAGGGCGGTAGTCGGCGGCTTCCACAAACGGCAGCACTTTCTTGAGCGGCACATGCAGCCGCGCCAGGTCGGCATGCCGCAGGCGGCGCACGTGGCGGGCGGCCAGCAGGCGCTCCACCGTCTGCACGCCAAAGCCGGGCACGCGCAGCAGCAGCTCGCGCGGGGCGGTGTTGAGGTTGACGGGGAAGCGCTCGCGGTGCGCCAGCGCCCAGGCCAGCTTGGGGTCCACGTCCAGCGCCAGCATGCCAGCCTGACTGCCTTGTTGGGGCGGCACGATCTCGTCGTGCGTGAAGCCATAAAAGCGCATCAGCCAGTCGGCCTGGTACAGCCGGTGCTCACGCACCGTGGGCGGCGCGGCCAGCGGCAGGGCGCGGGCGGCGTCGGGGATGGGGCTGAAGGCCGAGTAGTACACGCGCCGCAGCCGGTGCACGCCGTACAGCCGTGCGGTGGTGGCGAGGATGGTGCGGTCGTCTGTGGCATCGGCCCCCACGATCATCTGCGTGCTTTGCCCGCCGGGCGCAAAGTGCGGCACGCTGGCCCGGCGCGTGGTGCGCGATTGCGGCATCGACACGATGGCCTGCGCGGCCTGCTCCTTGCGGGCCGCACGCGATTCGCCAATGTACACAGCCATGCGGGCCATGGAGCGGTCGATGGCGGCGCTGTCCTTTTCGGGGGCCAGCGCAGTCAGGCCTTCGGCGGTGGGCAGTTCGATGTTGATGGACAGGCGGTCCGCATAGCGGCCTGCGCGCTGCATCAGCTCGGGCGATGCGTCGGGAATGGTTTTGAGGTGGATGTAGCCGCGAAAGTCGTGTTCCTCGCGCAGCACGCGGGCCACCTCCACCACCTGCTCCATGGTGTAGTCGGGGCTCTGGATGATGCCGCTGGAGAGGAACAACCCCTCGATGCAATTGCGGCGGTAAAAGTCCAGCGTGAGCTGCACCACCTCATCGACCGTGAAGCGCGCGCGGGGCACGTTGCTGGTCACCCGGTTCACGCAGTACAGGCAGTCGTACTGGCAGAAGTTGGTGAGCAGAATTTTCAGCAGCGAAATGCACCGCCCGTCTGGCGCGTAGCTGTGGCAGATGCCCATGCCCTCGGTCGAGCCCATGCCGCGCCCGCCCACCGAGTTGCGCGGCGCAGCGCCGCTCGATGCACACGAGGCGTCGTACTTGGCGGCGTCGGCCAGGATGGCGAGTTTGGACTGTAAATTCACTGTATGAATTTACAGTAAACACAATGCCTGACGCCAGCCTGTGGGAAAGCTGGGAGAGATCAATACTCCTGAATTGATAGCTGCTTGCGTATGATGGATAGGCGCAAGCAGCCAAAAAAGCTTGAACTCAACGAGGTCAGACCGCTTCCAGCGCCATCACCGCCGTCGCCGTGTTCGAAATCGGGATGTGGTAGTTGCTGTGCACCCGCCACACCCCCGCGCTGGTGGTGGCAAGCGCCCCGCGCATCGCCAGCCACATCAGCAGCTCCACGCCCTGGGTGCCGGTCTTTTCCACCAGCTCGTGCACGCTGAACTGCGTGGCCCATTCGGGGTTGGTGGTCAGGCTCTCGATGAACTGCAGGTCAAACGCCTTGTTGATGAAGCCTGCGCGTTCGCCGTCAAGCTGGTGGGAGAGACCACCTGACGCAATCACCGCCACCTTCTTGTCGCTGTCCCAGCTCTGAATCGCCTGGCCCACGGCCTTGCCCAGCGCATAGCAGCGCTTGGCTGAGGGCAGGGGGAACTGCACGGTGTTGATGCACACCGGCACCACCGCCACGGGGCAATCGCCCTCGGGCCAGAAGAGCTTGAGCGGCAGCGTGCAGGCGTGGTCTACCAGCATCTCCTGGCAGGTGGTCACGTCAAACTCTTGCTCGATCAGCGTGTTGATGAGGTGCCACGACAGGTCCACCTCGCCTGGGAAGGGCGGCAACGTGGGGATGCCCCAGCCTTCGTCGGCGTTGTTGTATTGCGCCGCTGCGCCCACGGCAAAGGTGGGCATCTTGTCGAGGAAGAAGTTCAGGCCGTGGTCGTTGTAGAACATCACCACCACGTCCGGCTTCTTCTCGCCCAGCCACTGGCGGATGGGCGGAAAGCCGTCGAAGAAGGGCTTCCAGTAAGGCTCGTTCTGCAGGCCCTTGTGGATGGCGTTGCCAATGGCCGGGATGTGCGAGGTGCCGAGGCCGCCGATGAGTTGTGCCATGTGATGTCTCCTTATTTGCCCGCTGCGACCAGCATGGCTTTGAATTCGTCCTTGGTCATGCCCGTCTGCTGTGCGCCGATGTCCTGCATGTCCAGCTTGAAGATGCCAGCAAACTTGGCCAGGTAGTAGGCGTTGCCACCTGCGGCAATCAGTTGCAGCACGTTCTTGGCGCGGATGGCGGCGGCCTGCTGCTCGTTCAGGCCGTACTTGCGCATGTACGCCTCTTCGTCGGCCAGAAAGGCCTTGCGATTGGCCTCGTCGTTGAACGAAAAGCACATCTTGTTCAGCGCGTAGCCCTTGCGGGCCTGGTCGCCATCGAACGGCGTAGTGCCGGGGATCGGGGGCAGTGGGGAAGGCATGGAAGTCTCCGGGGCTTGATGTAAGTCAGCCCGCAGTGTCGCGATGCCCTTGCCAAAGATGAAGCCTGAAAACATCATCGAATGCATGAGCAATTTCGATGGATCAGCGCTGGACGGGCACCTGCTGAAGCTGCTGCTGGCCGTGCTGGAGACGGGCAGCATCACGGCGGCGGCTGATCGCCTGGGCGTCACCCAGTCGGCCGTGAGCCACCTGCTCGACAAGCTGCGCGCCATTACCGGCGACCCGCTGTTTGTGAAGCGCGGGCGCGGCATCGTGCCCACCGCACGGGCCGAAGCGCTGGCCCAGCCCGCGCGCGACATGCTGCACCAGATGCAGCTGTTTGCCCAAGGGGCCGCGTTCGATCCTGCCGCGTGGCAGACCGAGCTGACGATTGCAGCCAACGACTTCCAGCGCGATTTGCTGCTGCCTGCGCTGGCCGCCCGCCTGCGCAGCGCCGCACCGGGCGTCACGCTGCGTATCGTGCCCAGCGGGGCGCCCAGCGCCGAGCTGCTGCGGTCTGACGCGTGCCAACTGGTCATCAGCCCCCGACCGCCGGACGGCACCGACATCGTGCAAAAGCGTTTGTTTGAAGACCAGTATCGCGTGTTCTACGACGCCAGCGTGCGCAGCGCCCCCGCCACCGAGGCCGACTACCTGGCCGCCGACCACGCCACTGTGGCCTACGAGGCGCACAGGGGGCTGGACCTGGACCGCCAACTGCTGGCCCGTGGCGTGCGCCGCCGCTTTGCCGTGCGCGTGCCGGGTTTTGCGGCGCTACCGGCCTTTGTGCGCGGCACGGCGCTGCTCACCACGGCGCCCTCGCTGCTGGCCCGCACGGCTATGGCAGGCTTGGCCAGCGCACCCGTGCCCGTGGTGTGCCCGGCCATGCCGATGTACCTGGTCTGGCATGCGCGGTATCAGCAGGAGGCGGCCCACCGGTGGCTGCGGGGGGAGATGGAGGCGGTGGTGGGGCCGGTGTTGAACAGGTGGGGCGAACTCAGCGGATAGGCGTTCCGCAGAAGTTGCAGCTAGCAGGCTGTGTGGAGTTTGGCGTCGCGATCATCCATGGGTACGATGGCTGCGGCCCGCCTGCGGCGGTCCCATGGTCCACGAAGAAAGCACTCATGAGTGACCCCAAACCCGCCCCGAAAGAAACAGTCGACCCGAAAGAGTGCGAGAGCATCAATCGCCATTTCCTGCGGGAGGGGCGATGGATGGTCTGGCTGGACGTTGGCCTGCCCATCCTCTCGCTGGTGGTTGCCTTTTTGCTGGGGCCTGTGCTCCTCAATGCCCTGAACAAGTAGCGGTGCCAAGGGCGCGCAAGAAGCGCTTGCAAAGACGTGTAAGCAGGCGGTCCCGCCGCATCCCCTTCACGCTTCTTGTGCTCGGTCCCTGCGCAGCGCGCCGCGCAACAGCCGCGTTGCCCGGTCCCGCAACCCCACCGGCTTGCCCGGCTGTACCGGGTGCTTGCGTGCCTCCACGCACGCCGCCAGAAAGTCCTGCAGGATGGCCGTGTCGTCCAGCGTGTCCGAGCCCTGTTTGTGGAACTCCGGGTGCCACTGCGTGGCCGCAATGTAGCCGCGCCCGGGCGCAGGCTTGAGGCGGATGGCCTCGGGCACGCCATCGGGCTCGCTCAGGGCCTCGACCTCGAACTCGGGGGCCAGGCGCTTGATGCCCTGGTGGTGGATGCTGTTCACGCGCGCGCGGGGTGCGTCGGGGTAAAGCTGGGCCAGGCGCGAGCCGGGCACGATCTGGATGTCGTGGAAATGCTGGTCGTAGGTGGTGGCGTTGCGGTGCTGCAGCGCGCCCGGGTGCTGGGTCTCGATGTCCTGGTACAGCGCGCCGCCAAAGGCCACGTTGATGAGCTGCAGGCCCCGGCACACGCCAAAGATGGGCTTGCCCACTTCGGCAAAGGCCTTGACCAGGGCCAGGTCGTAGATGTCGCGCACGCGGTCACCCACCCACTCTTCGCGCAGGGGCTCCTCACCATAGTTGCCGGGCCACACATCGGCGCCGCCGTGCATCACCACGCCATCGAGCCACTCGGCATAGTGCTGCAGCGTCACATCGCCGCGCGCCGTCTCGCCGGTGGGGCAGGGCACCATCACCACGATGGCGCCGGACGACATGATCCAGTGCGCGATGGATTGCTCCACATACTGCAGCGTCTTGTTGGTGAACAGGGGGCGGGTGGGGTCGGCGTGCTGGAAGCAGGCCGACAGGCCGATCTTGAGGCGGGGGACAGCGGGCATGGCAAAAGGCTCCGGGCGGCACACGCAGGGCGTGGCGGGCAACAAGAAGAAGGGGGTGGAGGGAGGGGCGAAAGGCCCCCACGGGTTTGTTTGTATCACCGCCTTCTTGGGCCGTCTGTAGGAAAGGGCCGTGCGGGGCAGGCTTCGCCGCTGCGCGGCCCTTTTGTCTGTTACACGGTGCTACGAAATGTGGCTTTCTTCATGAAACGCGCGGCAGAGGCCCGCGCGCCGAGGGGCTGGAGCGCAGGGTGCTCGCGATAATTTCTGATTGCCGGGTGCTGAGAGCCTGTTCAAAGCCTTTTTGGAGATCGCATTGGAGTGCAATCGGGATGAGTGGAAGCTTCGGATGCGCCGCATGGGCTCATGCCCATGCAAGCCGCCGAGGCTTCCAATCGCCCGATTTCACTCCAACCCTTCGGGCAAGTGCCTTGCCGGGCGGTCTGCGGCGTTGCGGCGTTTGTGGATAGCTAGGCTATCCACTGCGCACCGCGCCTAGCATCCCATCCCGGCAAGGTACTTGTGCGACTCCAAAAAGGCTTTGAACAGGCTCTGAGGCCCCGGCGAAGTTGATGTGTTTCCTGCCTTCCGCGAAAGCCCCACATGCACCAAAAGAAAAATCGCCTGCCCGCCCTCACCACGCTTGCGGCACTGGCCGCCATGGCCTGGCCCCAGTTCGCCCAGGCCGTTGTGCCTCCAGGTGCCGCCGCCGAGATCGTGAGCCTGCAAGGCACGGGCGACCAGCGCGCCGCCGCTGCGGCCGACTGGGGCCCCGCGCGCCTGGCGCAGCCGCTGGCCACGGGCGACTTTGTGCGCACGCGCCAGGCAGCGCGCATGGCGCTGCTGTTTGCCGACGACACGCAACTGCGCCTGCACCAGAACACGGTGCTGCAGGTCAAGGGCGTGGCCACCCCCGCCCAGCCGGTGACCACTCTGCTGCTCAATGCGGGCCGCGCCTGGACCCAGACCAAACGCGCCGATGGCAGCCGCCTGAACCTGGAGACCCCTGCGGCCACGGCTGCGATCCGGGGCACGGACTGGGACATCAGCGTGGAGGACGATGGCCGCACACTGATCACCGTGCTGTCGGGCCAGGTGGAGTTCTCCAACGCGCAGGGCGCGGTGTCTGTGGGCGCCAACGAAGCCGCCGTGGCCGAGGTGGGCAAGGCTCCGGTCAAGCTGTTGCTGAGCCAGCCGCGCGACCGCATTCAGTGGGTGAATGCGCTGCGCGCCGACCCGCTGCCCCACCTGGCCGCCGAGCCCGTGCCGGACACGCTGGCCCCGGTGCGCACCGCACTCGCGGCCCGTGACCTGCCTGCCGCACGCGCCACCCTGGCGCAGGCCCGCCGCAGCGGCGCGCCCGCGCCCTGGCTGGCGGTGATGGACGCGGCCATTGCCCTGCAGGCGGGCGACCTGCTGGCCGCACGCGAGCAGCTGGCGCACCAGTTGGCGCAGCCTGCGGCCCCGCTGCCCGCCTGGCTCATGCAGTCTGATGTGCAGCTGGTAGAGGGCGAAGGCGCCGCAGCCGCCAACACCCTGCGCGCGGCTTTGCAGCGCTGGCCCGCCCACCCCGCGCTGACTGCCCAGCTGGCCCGTGTGCTGATGCTGAGCGACCGCGCGGACGAAGCCAGTACCGCGCTGGCCCCGGTGCAGACCACGGCCCATGCCGAAGTGGCCCTGGTGCGCGCCGAGCTGGCCCGGCGCCGGGGCGATGCGCCCGCCACGCTGGCCGCCTACACCGAGGCCACGCAACTGGCCGCTGGCGACGCGCGTGCCTGGCAGGGCCTGGGCAGTGCGCATGTGGAACGCGAAGACCCCCGCCCCGCTCGCGAGAACCTGCAACGCGCGCTAGCGCTGTCGCCCCAGCAGCCCGGCGCCTATGGTGAGCTGGGCACACTCGAAACCTTTGTGAACCAGTTCACCGAAGCCGGGGCGGCCTTTGCCACGGCCCTGGGCGACAACCCGGCGGACTATGTGGCGCTCACCGGCCAGGGCCTGCTGCACCTCAAGCAGGGCCACCCGCAGGCCGCGCTGGATGCGTTCTTGCGCGCGGGCGTGATGGAGCCGCGCTATGCCCGTGCCAAGACCTGGACGGCCGTCGCCTACTACCAGCTGGGCCGCCACCAGGATGCGCTGTCCACCCTGCACCAGGCCATCGTGCTGGACGACAAGGACCCTGTGCCCCACATGCTGCTGGCGCAGATCCACACCGACCTGTTCCAGCCCGGCGAGGCTGTGGAAGCCGCGCGCGCTGCGGTGCAGCGCATGCCCTACCTCAAGTCACTCAACCAGGTCGCCAACGACCAGAAGGGCAGCGCCAACCTGGGTGCGTCGCTGGCCTTTTTTGGCATGGAGGACTGGGCGCTGGAACTGGCGCAGCAGAGCTTTTACCCGTACTGGGGTGGCAGCCACCTGTTCATGGCGGACCGCTATGCGGGCGAGTTCAACAAGAACTCTGCGCTGTTCCAGGGCTTTCTGACTGACCCCATGGCGTTTGGCGCGAGCCAGCGGTACTCCTCGCTTCTGCAGCAGCCGGGGGCGCATGGGGCCGTGGGGGTGACGCTGGACCGCGACCTCTACCGCATGCGGGCCCCCGCCGTCACGCTCAACGGCATGAACAACATCCATGTGCCCGTGTCGTGGTTCTTCAAGGCCCAGTCGGCCCGTGCGAGCGAGTTCCCGTTTGATCTGCAGGTCAACAACGCGCCCGCTGTGCGCGGAGGTTATGGCGATGTGCGGGCGCGTGCCGTCACCATTGGCGCGGGCATGCAGCCCACCGAACGCATCAACCTGTTTGCCTATGTGAACCAGTTCGACATGCGCCTGGCCAGCCAGAACCTGTTCGAGACCGCGCTGGACAACCAGAGCACCCAGGGCGCCGTGGGCCTGGCCTACCGCTGGGGGCCCACCGAGCAGACCTGGATCAAGCTCGGCCGCAGCATGGAGCACATCCTGCTGCAGCGTTACCCCACGCTGTACCTGGAGCCTCCGTTCGTCAGCCTGATGGGCGTGAGCAGCCTGCCCCAGAAACAGTTCAACGACCTGCAACTGCGCCACACGGTGGACACCGCCCCCGGCAGCCGCTGGAGCGTGGCGCTGGAGCATGTGCGCGAGCGCCAGCACAACCTGATCGCAGGCGAGGCCGCCGTGGCGGCCGACATCCCGGGGGTGGGCCCCTTCCGCGACTCTCTTTTGGTGGCCGGCTACAACAACGTGGACCGCCGCTACACCGGCCTGACCCTGGCCACCACCCAGCGCCTGGATGCGGCATGGAACCTGGACGCGGCCCTCGGCCTGCAGCAAATTCGCCACCGGGTGGACGGCCTGACGCAAAGCTACCTGGTGAATCTGGACCACCTGAGCGAAGAGCAGGCACGTCGCGCCGAGATGGAGCGGGTAGTCACACCCCGCGTGGGCCTGGTGTGGCAGCCTGCCGCAGGCACCACGGTGCGCATGGCCTACCAGGACTGGTTGCGGCCGCTCAGTGTGTCCACCCTCACCAGCGTGGAGACGGCGGGCATCCCGGTGGAGGACCGCCTGGTCGAAGCCGGTGGCCGCCACAAACGCGTGGTGGCGCAGCTGGGCATGGCGCTGGGCCAGAGCACCTTTGTGAGCCTGCGGGCCGACCACCTGCGGGTGCGCAACCCCGGCACCGTGGGCGTGGACCTGCGCACGCCCAGCCTTCCGTTCCTCGAAGAAATGCGCAACGCGCAGATGGTCAACCTCTCGACCACCGACCTGCTGGAAGACACGCCCAGTTTTGACACCGGCACGCTCAAGACCCTGGGCGCAGGCGTCAACCACATGTTCAGCCGCCGCTGGTCAGGCTACGCCAAATACCTGTACCAGGGCAGCGAAAGCCGCAGCTACGACGACGACGGGGCGGTGGGCCGCATCCCCTACATCCCGCGCCACACGGCCGTGCTGGGCGCCACCTGGGTCGGCCCGCAGCGCTTCTATGTCAGTGGCCGGGCGGTGTACCGGTCAGAGCGGTTTGAGGACAAGGAAAACCTCACGCGCATCGCACCCGGCTGGGGCGTGGACCTGATGGGGTACTGGGAGTCGCAGGACAAACACTGGGTGGTGGGTGTGGCTGCCATGAACCTGTGGGCGCCCAAGTCTGACCGCCGCAAGACCCGCTATGTCCTGGACGCCCGCTACCGCTTCTGACCGGGCCTCGCCCGCCACCTGGCGCAGCCAGCCGTGGTGGCCCCTGGCGGCCGGCCTGCTGGCGCTGCTGCTGGTGGGCGCCGCCACCTTCACGCGCACCTGGCATCTGCTGGAGTTCAAGACCTTTGACGTGCTCACCGCGCTGGTGGCGCCACAGCGCAGCACGCTGCCGGTGGTGATCCTGGCGATCGACGAGCCCACCTTCCAGGAGCTGCAGCAGCCCTGGCCCTTCCCGCGCAGCGTACATGCAGCCCTGTTGCAGCGCTTGCATGCTGACGGCGCCGCTGCCGTGGGGTTTGATGTGGTGTTTGCCGAGCCCTCCACCGAGGCCGAGGACGCGGCCCTGGACCGTGCCATTGCCGAGGCGGGCCCGGTGGTGCTGGCCGCCACGCGCGAGAAGATCGACAGCAGCAACGCCGCGCTCTGGCTCGACGTGTTGCCGCTGCAGCGCTTTCTGGATGCGGGCGCCGACGCGGGCGATGCCGGGGTGGAGCCGGACGACGACTTTGTGGTGCGCCGCGCCCCGGTGGCGCGCGAGAGTTTTGCACTGCGGCTGGCCCAGCGCGCGGCCGAGGCGCGCGGCCAGCAGCGGCCCGCGCTGCGCCATTTCGACTGGATTGGCTACCGAGGGGCGCGCGGCACCTTCGACACCCGCTCGTACTACCAGGCGCTGGAGCCGGGCCTGCTGCCTGCGGGCTTTTTCAAGAACAAGATCGTGCTCGTGGGGCGCTCTGCGCGCACGGCCACCGAGCTGACGCGGTCGCAGGCCGATCTGTTCAACTCGCCGTTTGGCACGGCGGGCGGCGAGCGCCTGTTCCCCGGCGTGGAACTTCAGGCCACGCTGGTGGACAACTACCTCACGGGCGGAGGGCTGCGCAGCGTGCACGAAAGCTGGTCACTGGCCCTGGTGCTGCTGGTGCTGCCCGTGTTGCTGTGGGGCAACCGCAGGCTGCCCCTGGCCGGCGCGGCGGCGCTGGCGGCCGTGCTGGTGGGGGCAATCGCGCTGGGTTCGTGGTGGCTGTTTGCACGGTTTCAGCTGTGGTGGCCGCCGCTGTTGCCTGCGGCGGCCACAGCGGCGATCTACGGCGGGGCAGCGCTGGCGGGTTATGCGGCGGTGCGCCAGCGCGCGCGCCAGACGCGCGCGATGTTTGCGCAGTATGTGCCACCCGCCGTGGTGGAGCGCCTCATCGCGCAGCCCGAGCTGATGCGCCTGGGCGGTGAGTCGCGCGAGGTCACGCTCATGTTCACCGACCTGGCCAGCTTCACCACGCTGTCCGAGCAGCTCAGTGCCGACCAGACGGTGGAGGTGCTCACCGCCTACTTCAACGCGATGACGCCCATCGTGCACGCCACCGGCGGCACGCTGGACAAGTTCATCGGCGACGCCGTGATGGCCTTCTGGGGTGCGCCGCTGGACGATGCGCAGCACGCCGAACACGCCGTGGCCGCCGCCATCGCCATGCAGCAGGCCATGCAGGCGCTGGTGGCAGGCCTGGCCGCGCGCGGGCTGCCGCCCATCCACATGCGCATCGGGCTGCACACGGGGCGCGTGGTGGTGGGCAATGTGGGCTCGGACCAGCGCTTTTCGTACACCGCGATTGGCGACGCGGTGAACCTGGCCGCGCGGCTGGAGGGCGCCAACAAGGCGTTTGGCACCGGCATCCTGCTGTCGGCCGCCACCACAGCGCAGCTGCCGCCGACAGTGGCGCTGCGTGCGCTGGACGATGTGATCGTCAAGGGCAAGACCGAGCCCGTGCGCGTGTTTACGCCCTGCGACGACGCCACGGTGCGCGAGGCGAGTAACGCGGCGCTGACCGCATTCCATGCCCGCGACTGGCCCGGCGCCGAGGCGCAGCTGGCGCGGGTGCTGGAGCGGCTGCCCGGCGACCTGGCCGCTACCCGGCTGCGGGAACGTGTGGCCGAGGCCAGGCTGCTCCCCGCCGATGCGCCCTGGGTACCTGCCGTGTCGCTCGACAAGTTGTAGTGCTGGCGAATCCAACATCCTTTGACATGTGTTTACCGGGGGTATGGACGCCGGTGCCATGATGGGGCCTTCGCAACTTCATCAGGAAGGACCCTCGCCATGCAAGTACAAGTCAACACCGACGACCACATCCACGGCGGCGAATCACTGGCCCGCTGGATCACGGACGAATGCAAGAGCCGACTGTCGCGTTTTCAGGACCATGTGACGCGGCTGGAAGTGTTCCTGAGCGACCTGGATGCGGGCAAGTCGGGCGCCAATGACAAGCGCTGCCGCATCGAGGCGCGCGTCACCGGCCGCCAGCCCGTCACCGTGACCGACGACGCCGACAAGATGGCCAACGCCTTCATCGGCGCGGCCGACAAGCTGGCGCGCGCGCTCGACACCGACCTGGGCCGCGTGAAGGACCGCAACGGCCGCGAGACCATCCGGGCGGCTGTGGCGGAGTGAAACTTGATTAAAAAATGGCTTCTGCGCGCGATGGATAAGCGCTGATAGCTATTGATTTGATAGCACTCAGGGGAAAGGCGCTGCAACCCACGGTTGCAGCGCCTTTTTTGCTTGGGCCACTCACAGATCCAGCACCAGCAGCTTGCTGCGCGCGCGCGAGCAGCAGGGCATGAACTGTTCGTTGGCGGCTTTTTCTTCGTCCGTCAGGTACATGTCGCGGTGATCCACCTCGCCCTCCAGCACGCGCGTGAGGCAGGTGCCACACACGCCTTGCTCGCAGGATGTGAGGATGTCGATGCCCTCCTTGCGCAGCGCCTCCACCACCGACACATCGGCTGCAATCGGGTAGACCTTGCCGGTGCTGGCAATGCGCACTTCAAAGCCCTGGTCGCCCGAGGTGTCCTGCGCCGGGGCGCCAAAGTATTCGAGGTGGATGTTGTCCTGCGCCCAGCCCATGGCCTTGGCGGTGGTCACCACATGGTCGATGAAGCCTGCGGGGCCGCACACATACAGGCGCTTGTCCGCCCCGGGCGCGGCGAGCACGGCGGCCAGGTCCAGCTTCTGCTCGGGCGAGCCTGCGTCGAAGTGGAAGTGCACATGGGGGCCCATCGCCGATGCCGCGATCTCGCTGGCAAACGCGGTGCGCTCCACCGAGCGGGTGCAGTAGTGCAGTGCAAAGTCGGCGCCCGTGCGGGCCAGCCGGTCGGCCATGCACAACAGGGGCGTCACGCCGATGCCCCCCGCCAGCAGCAGGGTGCGCTGCGCGGGGTGCAGCGCAAAGTGGTTGCGGGGTGTGCTGATGGTGATCACGTCGCCTTCGTGCACGCTGTCGTGCATGGCCACCGAGCCACCGCGCGATGCCGCGTCGCGCAGCACGGCGATGCGGTAGCGGTGCGACTCGTGCGATGCATTGCACAGCGAATACTGGCGCACCAGCCCACCGGGAACGTGCACGTCGATGTGCGACCCCGCGCTGAACGGGGGCAGCGCGGCGCCGTCCACGCGCGCCAGCTCAAAGCTGGCAATGCCTTCGGCTTCGGTCCGCTTCTGGACGACGCGGACCTGCAGGGTTTCCTGCGCGGTCATGCGGTCACCGCCTGGGGTGCGGGGGCCTGCTCGGCCGCCAGGATGCGGTCCAGGATCTTGCGCGACTGCACGCCGCCCGCGTCGATGTTGAGCATGAGCAGCTTGCGGTCAGGGTAACGCAGCAGGTTTTGTTGCTGCTGTTCCAGCATGTCCTGGTCCTCGGCAAAAATTTTGCCCTGGCCGTCGCGGATCTGGGTGGTGAGCGACGGGTCCTGCGGCTTGAAGTTGCGCGCCATGCCCCAGAAGTAGTGGATAGACGTTTCGGTTTCGGGCGTGATGAAGTCCACCACGATGCTGGATGCTTTCTTGTCGGCCGGGGCGTTGTAGCCGCCGTGGCCCGCCAGCGCCACACCCACTTCGATCAGCACATGGCTGGGCGGTGTGAAGTGGCAGATCTGCCAGCGGTCCACGGGCTGGTCGTCGGGCAGGCCGTTCATGCGCAGCGCCATCTGCCAGAAGGGCGGCGGCTGGATGCCTTCCATGAAGCGGCTGGTGATGACCTCATCGCCCTCCACGCGGGTCTTGCAGGGCACCTCGTCGATTTCCTTCTGGCCGATGCTGGTGGAGTGCACGTAGGTCTCGTGCGTCAGGTCCATCAGGTTGTCGATCATCAGGCGGTAGTCGCAGGCAATGTGGTACAGCCCGCCGCCATAGGCCCACTCGGGGTTGTTGGCCCAGGGCAGGTGGTGGATGGTGGCGGGGTCGGCCTTGTCGGCGTCACCCGGCCACACCCAGATGAAGCCATAGCGCTCCACCACCGGAAAGCTGCGCGCCTTGGGAAAGCCCTGCACACGCTGGCCGGGCATGGACACCGACTTGCCCGTGCATTCCACCCGCAGGCCGTGGTAGCCGCACTGCAGATGCCCCTCGCACACCGTGCCCAGCGACAGCGGGGCACCCCGGTGGGGGCAGAAGTCGTCCAGCGCGGCGACCTGGTCGGGCGCGGGGCGGTAGAACACGATCTTCTCGCCGCAGATGGTGCGGCCCAGGGGCTTTTCGGCGATCTCGTCGGGGGTGCAGGCGACGTACCAGGCGTTCTTGGGATACATGGGGCTTGTCTCTTTGTGTGGTGGGGCCGCGCTGGGGAGCATGCGTCGCCGCGCGGGGTGGGCTTGCTGGGCGGATTGTGCGAAAAAGCGGCACCAATGTATACATTGAATAGTGATAAATCAGCTATTGCGACCTGTGATATCCCATAAATCATTGTTTTTAAAAGATTTTCTTTGAAATCTATAGGGCTGATCCTTTGGTTGTGTATACATTAATGGGCGACGTCTCCCAGGCGGAACGCCACCCCCAACCTCTTTGACTTGTTTGCCTATGAGCCCCAGTGAATCCCCGGTGGCGGAGCCCACCCCTGGCGACGGCGCCGAAGCGGGAGCCTCCCAGTCGGTGAAAGCGCAGCTGCGCCTGCGCGAGATGATCCTGGCGGGCGAGCTGCCCGGCGGCGCGCGCATTGCCGAGCTGGCCATCGTCGAGAAGCTGGGGGTGTCGCGCACGCCCATCCGCGCGGCGCTGATGCGGCTGGAGCAGGAGGGGCTGCTGCAGCGCCTGCCCGGCGGCGGCTACGCCGTGCGCACTTTTTCTGAAGCCGATGTGGCCGATGCGATTGCGCTGCGCGGCACCCTGGAGGGGCTCGCGGCGCGTCTGGCGGCCGAACGCGGGGTGCCGCCCGCCGTGCTGGCCGACGCCCACGCCTGCCTGGACGCCATCGATGCCACGCTGGCACCCCCGGCCCTGGACGACCGGGGTTTTGCGCGCTATGTCGAGCTGAATGCGCAGTTCCATGTGCTGCTGGGCCGCATGCTGGGCGCCAGCGTGGTGGCGCGCGAGCTGGAGCGGGTCAAGGGCCTGCCTTTTGCCTCGCCCTCGGCCTTCGTGCTGGTGCAGACCCATTCGCCCCAGGCGCGCGACATGCTGGTGGTGGCGCAGGACCAGCACCGCCAGCTGCTCGATGCCATCGAACACCACGAAGGCGCACGCGCCGAGGCCATCCTGCGCGAACACTCGCGCCTGGCCCAGCGCAACCTGCGTTCCGCCCTGTCCGCGCAGGCGGCCGGGCAGGGCGCTGCCAGCATGCCTGCCCTCGCGCTCATCCGCCGCCGATGAACCCGTCCTGCTGCCGGTCTGCGGGTTTCACCGGTTTCATAACGGTCTGGCATAGCTGAAAGTCCGTCATAGAACTGGCATGTGGCCGTGACCGCATGCACAGTGAGGCTCAGATGCGCCCCACGCATGCAGAAAAAGATACAAGTGCAGACCCACGGAGACTGGAGACAAAAATGAACTTCCTCAAGCGACGCGCCGCATTGACGGCCCTCGGGGCAGCCGCCCTGGCCACGGTGGCGGGCAGCGCCATGGCGCAGACCGTGACCCTGCGGCTGCACCAGATGCTGCCACCCCAGGCCACCATCCCGGCCAAGGCCCTGGTGCCCTGGGCCCAGAAGATCGAGGCCGAATCGGGCGGCAAGATCAAGGTACAGCTGTTCCACGCCATGCAGCTGGGCGGCGCGCCCCCGCAGCTGTTCGACCAGGCGCGCGATGGCGTGGTGGACTTCACCTGGACGGTGCTGGGCTACACCCCGGGCCGCTTCCCCAAGACGGAAGTGTTCGAGCTGCCCTTCATGAGCGGCAATGCCGAAGCCTCCTCGCGCGCCATCCAGGAATACGTCGAGAAGTTCGCGGCCGACGAATTCAAGGATGTGAAGCTGATCGCAGTGCACACCCACGGCCCCGGCCTGTTCCATACCAAGACCCCCGTGACCGGCCTGGAAAGCCTGCGCGGCATGAAGGTGCGTGGCGGCTCGCGCATCATCAGCAACATGCTTACCAAGCTGGGCGCCACGCCCGTGGGCATGCCCGTGCCTGCGGTGACCGATGCGCTCAGCAAGGGCACCATCGATGGCACCACCATCCCGTGGGAGGTGACGCCGTCGCTCAAGGTGACCGAGCTGGTGCGCAACCACACCACCTTTGCGGGCAAGGAAGGCCTGTACACGCAGACCTTTGCGTTCTCGATGAACAAGGCCAGCTACGACAAGCTGCCCCCCGACCTCAAGGCCGTGATCGACAAGAACTCCGGCATCGAGACCGCTGCCATGTTCGGCCGCGCCATGGACGAAGGCGACAAGGTGGGCCGCCAGATTGCCGAGCGCGCCAAGAACAACATCGTGGCCCTGGACGTGGCCGAGACCCAGCGCTGGCGCCGCACCGCTGCGAGTGTGGAGACCGACTGGATCAACGAGGTCAAGGGCAAGGGCATCGATGGTGCCAAGCTCGCGGCCGAAGCCCGGGCCCTGATCGAGAAACACAGCAAGTAAGCGTGGTGTTGCTTTTGGGCGCACCCGGGCGTGCCTGGGGCGCCTGTGCACGCCGATCCGCCCTGGCAGGTGCCGGGACGGATCGGTTTGATTTTTCTGACAGGACCCTGCCTTGAAGTTCCTATCGTTTCTCGCCCAGGCCTGCGCGGTGCTGGCCGGGATCATTCTCACGGGGGTGACGCTGATCACCTGCGCCAGTCTCATCGGCCGCAACACCACGGGCTGGACCCTGCTGGGCGACTATGAACTGACGGCCGTGGCCGCTGGTGCGGCCATTGCGCTGTTCATGCCCTGGTGCCAGTTGCGCCGCCAGAACATCATCGTGGACTTTTTCACCGCCCGGGCCTCTTCGGCCGTCAACGCGCGGCTGGACCGCTTTGGCGCGCTGCTGCTGGCCGCCATGTTCATCGTGCTGGCCTGGCGCACGGCCGCAGGCGGGCTCAGCGCCCGCAGCTCCATGACCACGACCATGATGCTGGGCTTTCCCGAGTGGATCACCTACGCCGCCATGGTGCCGCCCCTGCTGCTGACGGGGGTGATTGCCCTGGTGCAGGCCTTCGGCCCGGCGCAGAAAGAAGAAGAGGGCGTCGCATGAGCCCGCTGCTTCTCGCTCTCTGCATCTTTGGCGTGATGCTGGCGCTCATGGTGGTGCGTGTGCCCATTGCGGCGGCGATGTTTGCCGCCGGTGCCTTTGGCTACCTCTACCAGGTGGGGCTGCCGCCGTTTCTGAACAACCTCAATGGCCTGGCGTTTGCACGGTTTGCAAGCTACGACCTGTCGGTGATCCCGTTGTTCATCCTCATGGGCAACTTTGCCACCCAGGGGGGCATCTCCAAGGCGCTGTTCCAGTTCGCCAGCGTGCTCATGGCGCGCTTCAAGGGCGGGCTGGCCATGGCCGCCGTGGGGGCCAGCGCGGCGTTTGGTGCGATCTGCGGCTCGTCCATCGCCACGGCCGCCACCATCACCTCGGTGGCGCTGCCCGAGATGAAGCGGCATGGCTACTCGGGCCGCCTGGCCACCGGCACACTGGCGGCAGGCGGCACGCTGGGCATCCTGATCCCGCCCTCGGTGCCGCTGGTGATCTACGCCATCCTGACCGAGCAAAACATCGCCAAGCTGTTCGCTGCGGCCACCATCCCCGGCATCATCGCCATGCTGGGCTACATGATCGCGATTGCGATCTACGTGCGCATCCGCCCGGGCCATGCGCCCGACCATACGGTGGACCTGCCCAAGATGTCCCTGCAGGCCCTGATGGGTGTGCTGCCCATCGCCATCGTGTTCCTGGTGGTGTTTGGCGGCATCTACGGCGGCCTGTTCACCCCCACCGAAGGGGCAGGCGTGGGCGTGGCCTGCACCTTTGTCGCGGCGCTGCTCAAGCGCGAGCTGACGCTGGAGAAGGTCAAGCAGTGCTTCCTGTCCACCGCGTCTGCCAGCGCCATGATCTTCATGATCTTCATCGGCGCCGACATGATGAACACGGCGCTGGCGCTCACGCAGGTGCCCGGCCAGCTGGCCAGCCTGATCCAGGGCTGGAACGTCTCGCCCTACCTGGTGGTGGCGGGCATCCTGATCTTCTACGTGGTGCTGGGCGCGGTGATGGACGAGCTGTCCATGATCCTGCTGACCATCCCCATCTTCTTCCCGGTGATCATGGGCCTGGACTTCGGCATGTCGCAGGAGCACACGGCCATCTGGTTCGGCATCATGGTGCTCATGACCGTGGGTTTTGGCCTGCTGGCGCCGCCCGTGGGGTTGAACGTGTACGTGGTCAACGGCATGGCCAAGGATGTGCCGATTGCCGAGAGCTACAAGGGTGTGATGCCCTTCCTGGCCAGCGATGTGGTGCGCACCACGCTGCTGCTGCTGTTCCCGCCCATCTCGCTGTGGCTGGTGCAGTTCGTGGGCTGAGGGGCTGAGGTGCCCTTGGATCGCCGCGCCGCGCTCCGCGCCTTGGCCGCCGCAGGGCTGGCGCCCTGGGGTGGGCTGCAGGCCCAGCCCGCCTTTCCTTCCAAGCCGCTGCGCATCGTGGTGCCGTTTGCGGCGGGCGGTGTGGGCGACCTCACGGCGCGCGCCGTGGCCACCGGCCTGGCGGCGCGGCTGGGGCAGCCGGTGGTCATCGACAACCGCCCGGGTGCGGGTGGCGTGGTGGCGGCCGATGCCGTGGCCCGTGCCGAGCCCGACGGGCACACCCTGTTCCTCATGTCCAATGGCACGGCCGTCACGGCCAGCTTGTTCAAGGCGCTGCCCTACGACACCCTGGCCGACTTCACGCCCGTGAGCACGCTGGGCGTGTTCGACATTGCGGTGCTGGTGCCCGTTGATTCGCCCCACCGCACGCTGGGCCAGCTGCTGGTGCATGCGCGTGCCCATCCGGGCCAGCTCAATATCGGCAGCATCAACACCGGCAGCACCCAGCACCTCGCGGCCGAGCTGTTCAAAAGCAGCGCGGCCATCGATGCGCAGGTGGTGCCCTTCAACGGCACGCCCGCGCTCATCACCGCACTGCGGGGGCGCCAGGTGGATGTGGGCGTGGAGATCCTCGGCCCCGCACTGCTCCAGGTGCGCGCGGGCGCGCTGCGGGTGCTGGCCGTGGCGGGAGAGCAGCGGTCTGCCGCCCTGCCCGACGTGCCCACGGCGGCGGAGTCGGGGGTAAAGGGTTTTGTGGCCGCATCGTGGAACGCGCTGGCTGCCCCTGCGCGCACCCCGCGCGCCGTGGTGGACCGCCTGCAGCGCGAGGTGGTGGCCTCCGTGGCCACGCCTGCGGTGCAGCAGCAGTTGCGCGCCCTCAATGTGGAGCCGCGAACCTCTTCGCCCGAGCAGGCCGCCGCGCTGCTCAAGTCCGACATCGAACGCTGGCGCGCCGTGATCGAACGCGCGGGCATCCCCAGGCAATGACAGAACACCGACCGCACCATGCAGACTGAAGAGAAGCAAGACACGCTCCCAATGCACCGCCTGGGCATCGTTGGCTACGGCGAGGTGGGCCGCATCTTTGCGGCAGGCCTGCGCGCCCGGGGTGTGGGCGATCTGGTGGTGTGGGATCTGAAGTTCATCGACCCCGCGAAGGGCTCCGAGCCGCTGGCCCACGCACAGGCCGCGGGCGTGCGCGCCGCCGACAGCGTGGCCGCGCTGTGCGCCGGGCGCCAACTCATCGTGTCGGCCGTCACGGCCAGCAACACGCTGGCGGTGGCCGAGGCGGTGGCGCCGCACATCGTCCCGGGCGCGTTTTTTCTGGACCTCAACTCCGCCTCGCCCGGCACCAAGCAGCAGGCCGCGCAATGCATCGAGGCGCGCGGCGGGCGGTATGTGGAGGCGGGCGTGATGACCTCGGTGCCGCCCTATGGCATGGCCGTGCCCATGCTGCTGGGCGGCCCCCACGCGGCTGCGCTGGCACCTGCACTGCAGGCCTGGGGCATGGACGCCACACCGGTCAGCGACCGCCTGGGCGTGGCCAGCGCCATCAAGATGTGCCGCAGCGTGATGATCAAAGGCCTCGAAGCCCTGGTCATCGAGAGCTACGCCACCGCCCGCCATTACGGCGTGGAAGACCATGTGCTGCCCACGCTGGCCGAAACCTTTCCGTCCATCGACTGGCACCAGCAGGGCCGCTACTTCTTCAGCCGCGTGGTGCAACACGGCCAGCGCCGCGCCGAAGAGATGCGCGAGTCGGCCCGCACCGTGGGCGAAGCCGGCATGGAGCCTTTGATGACATCGGCCATTGCCGACAAGCAGCAGTGGGTGGCCGACCTGGCGCGTGCCGGGGTGTTCGCGGACCTGCCTCAGGACGCGCGCTGGCAGGACTATGCGGACAGGGTGCTGGGCAGTGTGCGCAAGGCACCTTCTAACGACTGATTCGAAAGCAGGCGGCGCGCGGCGGCCGTTTTGTTTCTTGCGACGCTTGCCCCCGACCGTTCACGTTGAGCTTGTCGAAACGCTGCACCAGGCTTCGACAAGCTCAGCCCGAACGGGTGGGGCTGCGCGGGCCCGGTCTGCAGCTCAACCCGGCGTCTTGTACAGCGCCATCAGGGTCGTGCGAATCAGCTCCGCCATCGCCTGCTGCGTGAGCGTGGCCGGGCGCTGCGAACTCACGGCCAGGTAGAGCTTGCTGCGCAGGCGGGCGCCGTCGTCGCTTCCGTCATCGCTGCCCGCGCCGTGGATGGGGCGGGTGCTGAACACCTCGGGCTTGCCCGAGGTGGTGACGGCGTTCATGGGCAGCACGGCGCAGCCCGCGCCGTCGGCCACCAGGTCCAGGATGGCGGCCACGCCGTCAATCTCCAGGCTGATCTGCGGGCGTTTGCCGCGCGTGGCCAGTTCCGACTCCACCAGCATGCGGATCGAGTTGGGGCGCGTGGGGATGACCAGCGGATACCGGGGCAGATCGCCCAGGGGCAGCGGGGTGCTGGTGTCTGCCTCGGCACCGGGTTGTGCGCCACCACGCCGCTGGACCAGGAACAAGTCTTCCTCCAGCAGCGCCGTGATCTCGATGCCCGGCGCGGGCGGTGTGTTGTAGAGCAGCGCAATGTCGAGCAGCCCCGTGGTCAGCGATTCGCGCATGGCCACCGACAGCCCTTCGCTGATGGCCAGCGCCGCGTCGGGCATCTTCACGCGGAAGGCGCGCGTCAGCGGCACCGTCAGCACCTTGGCAATGCTGGGCGGCAGGCCGATGGCCACACGCCCGGCGAGGGCCCCGCGCACGCGGCCCAGCTCCTCGCGTGCGCGCTCCACCTGGTGCAGGATGCCGCGCCCATGCTCCAGCAGCAGCTTGCCTGCCTCGGTGGGCGTGGCGCCCCGGCCGTTGCGCACCAGCAGGTTCTGGCGCAGTTCCACCTCCAGCAGGCGCACCTGGCGGCTCAGCGCGGGCTGGGCAATGTCCAGCACCACCGAGGCACGCGTGAAGCTGCCCAGCTCGGCCACCCGCACAAAGTATTCGATCTGCTTGAGGTCCATGGGCAAGGCTCTCTGCTATTTGCAATAGCTGTGGGTCAACAATCACGGAATGATATAGCTGGTAGTGCGGGTGCCGACTTCATGAATGCAGCCGCCCTCTCCACAATCGGTGCCACAGAAAGCCCCGTTGCGGCTTTCCCTGCGGCCCTTCAAGAGGCCGCGCAGAGCCCGCCAGGAGACAGACACCCATGACCACCGAACCGCTGCTTCGCGGCATCTCATCCATGGCCACCCGCCAGGTGCTGGCCGAGCTGACGGCGGCCTATGCCGCCAGTGCCCCCGGGGCGGGCGCGGTGCAGATCGAATCGGTGGGCGGCGTGGACGCGGCCAAGCGCGTGGCGGGCGGCGAGGTGTTCGATGTGGTCATCCTCGCGTCCGACGCCATCGACAAACTCATGGCCGCAGGCCATTTGCTGCCCGGCAGCAAGGTGGACTGGGTGCACTCCGGCGTGGCCGTGGCCGTGCCTGCGGGCGCGCCGGCGCCCGACCTCAGCACCGAAGACGCCGTGCGCAATGCCGTGCTGGCCGCGCCCAGCATCAGCCTGTCCACCGGCCCCAGCGGCGTGGCGCTGGCCAAGCTGTTCGAGCGCTGGGGTATTGCCGGGCAGATTGCGCCGCGCATGGTGCAGGCACCCCCTGGGGTGCCGGTGGGCTCGCTGGTGGCCAAGGGCGAGGTGGCGCTGGGCTTTCAGCAACTGAGCGAGTTGTTGCACGTGCAGGGCATCCAGATCGCGGGCCCGCTGCCACCGGCCATCCAGATCACCACCACGTTTTCAGCGGGCATCGGCGCGCACTCACAGCAGGTGGATGCCGCGCGTGCCTTGCTGGCCTATCTGGCCTCCCCAGCCGCTGCCGAAGCCAAACGCAAGCAGGGCATGGAGCCCGCCTGACCGATCACAAGAACACCTTCCAGGAGCACCAACCATGAGCCTCATCATCGACTGCCACGGCCACTACACCACGGCCCCCAAGGCGCTGGAGAACTGGCGCAATGCGCAGATCGCCGGCATCAAAGACCCGGCGGCCATGCCCAAAGTGGCTGACCTGAAGATCAGCGACGACGAGCTGCGCGAGTCCATCGAGACCAACCAGCTCAAGCTGATGAAGGAGCGCGGCAGCGACATTACGCTGTTCAGCCCGCGCGCCAGCTTCATGGCCCACCACATTGGCGACTTCAACGTGTCCAGCACCTGGGCGGCCATCTGCAACGAACTGTGCTTTCGCGTCTCCACGCTGTTCCCCGACCACTTCGTGCCCGTGGCCATGCTGCCGCAGTCGCCCGGTGTCGATCCCGCCACCTGCATCCCCGAGCTGGAAAAGTGCGTGCACGAATACGGCGCCGTGGGCATCAACCTGAACCCCGACCCCTCCGGCGGCCACTGGACCAGCCCGCCGCTGACCGACAAGCACTGGTACCCCATCTACGAAAAGATGGTGGAGTACGACCTGCCCGCCATGATCCACGTGAGCACCAGCTGCAACGCGTGCTTCCACACCACCGGCGCGCACTATCTGAATGCCGACACCACGGCCTTCATGCAGCTGATCCAGGGCGATTTGTTCAAGGACTTCCCCACGCTCAAGTTCCTGATCCCGCACGGCGGCGGTGCGGTGCCCTACCACTGGGGCCGTTTCCGTGGTCTGGCGCAGGAGATGAAGAAGCCGCTCTTGGACGAGCACCTGATGAACAACGTGTACTTCGATACCTGCGTGTACCACCAGCCCGGCATCGACCTGCTCAACACCGTGATCCCGGTGAAGAACGTGCTGTTCGCCAGCGAGATGATTGGTGCGGTGCGGGGCATCGACCCCACCACCGGCAACTACTACGACGACACCAAGCGCTACATCGAGGCGTCCACGATCCTGAGTGCCGAAGACAAGCACCAGATCTACGAAGCCAACACGCGCCGTGTGTTCTCCCGACTCGATACCCGTCTGAAAGCAAAGGGGCTCTGATATGTACGAACTAGGCGTTGTCTACCGCAACATCACCCGCGCCGACCGCGCAGCCGCCGATGGCCTGGCCGCCCTCGGCTCGGCCACCGTGCACGAGGCCATGGGCCGCGTGGGCCTGCTCAAGCCCTATATGCGCCCCATCCAGAGCGGCGTGCAGGTCAGCGGCACGGCCGTCACCGTGCTGCTGCATCCGGGCGACAACTGGATGATGCATGTGGTGGCCGAGCAGATCCAGCCCGGCGACATCGTGGTGGCCGCCATCACGGCCGAGTGCACTGATGGCTATTTTGGCGACCTGCTGGCCACGTCCTTCCAGGCGCGCGGCGCACGGGCGCTCATCATCGACGCCGGGGTGCGCGATGTGAAGACGCTCAACGAGATGAACTTCCCGGTGTGGAGCAAGTGCATCTCCAGCAAGGGCTGCATCAAGGCCACCATCGGCTCGGTCAACATCCCCGTGGTGTGTGCGGGCCAGCTCGTCACGCCCGGTGACGTGATCGTGGCCGACGACGACGGCATCGTGTGTGTGCCCGCCGCCCGCGCCGTGCAGACGCTCGAAGCCGCGCAAAAGCGCGAGAGCTTTGAAGGCGAAAAGCGCGCCAAGCTGGCCAGCGGCGTGCTGGGCCTGGACATGTACAAGATGCGCGAACCGCTGGCGGCAGCGGGGCTCAAGTACATCGACTGAACCCGGTCTTACAAGCTTTTTTGGCCATCTGCGCGCGTCCATATTGCGCTGATAGCTATCAATTTTGATTCTCTTTGTCTCTGACCCCATGACTTCCTCTTCTGCTGCTTCCTCTTTCCGTATCCGCCGCACGCTGGCCCTGGCCCTGGCGCTGGGTGTGGCCGCCGTCGCGGGCACGCTGGTGCAACCCGCTGCCGCGCAGCAGTTCCCCACCAAGCAGGTGCGCATCATCAGCCCCTTCCCCGTGGGCGGCGGCCCCGATGGCGTTGCCCGCCTGGTGGCCGACAAGCTCTCGCGCACCTGGGGCACGGGCGTGATCGTGGAAAACCGCCCCGGCGGCAACGGCTTCATCGCCATCGACGCCTGGAAGCGCGGCGCCAAGGACGGCCACGACCTGCTCATCCTGGACAACGTGCACCTGGCCGCGTACCCCAGCCTGTTCAAGAAGCTGCCCTACGACCCCGCCAAGGACTTCGACACGCTGCTGCCGCTGTTCAAGACGCATTTCTTCTTCACCGTGGGCACGGGCAGCAAGTACAAGACCGTGGGCGACATCGTGGCCGATGCCAAGGCGCGCCCCGGCAAGCTCAACTACGGCAGCTGGTCCGTGGGCAACCCGGTGCACCTGGGCTCGGAGCTGTTCGAGTCCGCCACCGGCACGCAGATGGAGCATGTGATCTTCAAGGAGACCACGCAGCTCTACACCTCGGTGTCCACGGGTGAAATCGACTTTGCGCTGGGCAGCGCCGCCACCGCAGGCCCGCTGTACCGCGCGGGCAAGCTGCGCCTGGTCGCATTTGCCGGGCCCCAGCGCTCGGCCGAGTTCCCCGACGTGCCCACCGTGGCCGAATCCGGTGGCCCCAAGGACTTTGCCGTGACCGGCTGGAACGCCATCGCCGTGCCGCCCGGCCTTCCCGCCGCCGTGGCTGACAAGATCCGCAAGGACATCGAACAGGCCCTGACCGGCCCCGAAGTGGCCGAGAAGTTCAAGACCTTTGGCTACGAACAGTTCCCCACCACCCGCGCGCAGTTCAACCAGTTCGTCAAGGACGAGAGCCAGCGTTTTGGCGACGTGATCCGCAAGGCCAACGTGTCGCTCGACTGATCTGCGAGCCTGCAAGAAACCAAGGAGTACGCGCATGAGCGAATTCACAAAAACCCCTGGCTGGCTCGACTGGTACGCGGGCCCGAGCAAGCCCCGGTTCCAGGTGCCTGCCGGTGCGGTGGACGCCCACTGCCATGTGTTCGGCCCGGGGGCCGAGTTTCCCTACGCCCCCGAGCGCAAGTACACGCCCTGCGACGCGAGCAAGCACCAGCTGTACGCGCTGCGCGACCACCTGGGTTTTGCGCGCAACGTGGTGGTGCAGGCCACCTGCCACGGTGCGGACAACCGCGCCATGGTCGATGCGCTGGTGCACTCGGGCGGCAAGGCGCGTGGCGTGGCCACCGTCAAGCGCTCGGTCACTGACGAAGAACTGCAGGCCATGCACGACGCCGGCGTGCGCGGCGTGCGCTTCAACTTCGTCAAGCGCCTGGTGGACTTCACGCCCAAGGACGAGCTGATGGAGATTGCCGCGCGCATCCACCAGCTGGGCTGGCATGTGGTGATCTACTTCGAGGCGGTGGACCTGCCCGAGCTGTGGGACTTCTTCACCGCCCTGCCCACCACCGTGGTGGTGGACCACATGGGCCGCCCCGATGTGAGCAAGCCGGTGGACGGGCCCGAGTTCGAACTGTTCCTGAAATTCATGCGCCAGCACCCCAATGTGTGGAGCAAGGTGAGCTGCCCCGAGCGCCTCTCCGTGACGGGCCCCAAGGCGCTGAATGGCGAGCAGAACGCGTACACCGACGTGATCCCCTTCGCCCGCAAGGTGGTCGAGGAGTTCCCCGACCGCGTGCTGTGGGGCACCGACTGGCCGCACCCCAACCTCAAGGACCACATGCCCGACGACGGCCTGCTGGTGGACTTCATCCCGCACATCGCAACGACACCGGAGTTGCAAAAGAAGCTGCTGGTGGACAACCCCATGCGCCTGTACTGGCCCGAAGAAGTCACCGTGGAGGACTGACACCATGTCGCTCGATAAACCCTACCTGGACGTGCCTGGCACGACCATCTTTGATGCGGAGCAAAGCCGCAAGGGCTACTGGCTCAACCAGTTCTGCATGAGCCTGATGAAGGCCGAGAACCGCGCCCGCTTCAAGGCCAACGAACGCGCCTACCTGGACGAGTGGGCGATGACCGAAGAGCAGAAGCAGGCCGTGCTGGCGCGCGACCTGAACTGGTGCATTCGCCTGGGCGGCAACATCTACTTTCTGGCCAAGATCGGCTCCACCGACGGCAAGAGCTTTCAGCAGATGGCGGGCAGCATGACCGGCATGACCGAAGAGGAATACCGCAACATGATGATCAACGGTGGCCGCAGTGCCGAAGGCAACCGCTACATCGGCGAAGACGGCGACGCCCAGGCGCACCGCCAGCCCCAGGGTAGCGCGGGCAAGAAAGGAATCTGACGATGGCCAAAATCACCGCCTCCGTGTTCACCTCGCATGTGCCAGCCATCGGCGCGGCCATGGACCTGGGCAAGACCCACGAAGACTACTGGAAGCCCGTTTTCGCGGGCTACGAGTTTGGCAAGCAGTGGGTCAAGGACCACAAGCCCGACGTGATCTTCCTAGTCTACAACGACCATGCCACGGCCTTCAGCCTGGACCTGATCCCCACGTTCGCCATCGGCACCGCCGCCGAGTACGAAGTGGCCGACGAAGGTTTTGGCCCGCGCCCCGTGCCCAAGGTCATCGGCCACCCCGACCTGGCCGCACACATTGCGCAGTCGGTCATCCAGCAGGACTTTGACCTCACCATCGTCAACAAGATGGCTGTGGACCACGGCCTGACCGTGCCCTTGTCGCTGATGTTTGGCGAGCAAGACCCCGTGAAGGGCGCTTGGCCCTGCCCGGTGATTCCGTTCGCCGTCAATGTGGTGCAGTACCCCGTGCCCAGCGGCCGCCGCTGCTACAACCTGGGCCAGGCCATCCGCAAGGCGGTGGAGAGCTACGACGAAGACATCAACGTGCACATCTGGGGCACGGGCGGCATGAGCCACCAGCTGCAGGGCCCGCGTGCCGGCCTCATCAACAAGGAGTTTGACAACGCCTTCCTCGACAAGCTCATCAGCGACCCCGAGGCCGCCGCCAGCATCCCGCACATCGACTACGTGCGCGAGGCGGGGAGCGAAGGCATCGAGCTGGTGATGTGGCTCATCGCCCGGGGCGCGATGGCCGATGTGGCTGGAGGCAAGCCGCCGAAGCTGGCGCACCGCTTCTACCATGTGCCCGCGTCCAACACCGCCGTGGGCCACCTGATTCTTGAGAACACCTGAAAGGACACACACCATGACCATCAAAGTCGCACTCGCAGGCGCTGGCGCCTTCGGCATCAAGCACCTGGACGGCATCAAGAACATTGACGGCGTTGAAGTCGTCTCCCTCATCAGCCGCGACCTGGCCAAGACCCAGGAAGTGGCCGACAAGTACGGCATCAAGCATGTCACCACCGACCTGAAGGACAGCCTGGCCATCAAGGAAGTGGACGCCGTCATCCTGTGCACGCCCACGCAGATGCACGCCAGCCAGACCATCGCCTGCCTGGAAGCGGGCAAGCACGTGCAGGTCGAGATCCCTCTGTGCGACGTGCTGGCCGATGGCGAGAAGGTCGTTGCACTGCAAAAGCAGACCGGCCTGGTGGCCATGTGCGGCCACACCCGCCGCTTCAACCCCAGCCACCAATACGTGCACAAGAAGATCACGGCCGGCGAGTTCAACATCCAGCAGATGGATGTGCAGACCTACTTCTTCCGCCGCACCAACATGAACGCCCTGGGCCAGCCTCGCAGCTGGACGGACCACCTGCTGTGGCACCACGCTGCCCACACGGTGGACCTGTTCGCCTACCAGGCGGGCAGCCCCATCGTCAAAGCCAACGCCATCCAGGGCCCCATCCACAAGGACCTGGGCATTGCCATGGACATGAGCATCCAGCTGCAGGCGGCCAACGGCGCCATCTGCACGCTGTCGCTCAGCTTCAACAACGATGGCCCGCTGGGCACCTTCTTCCGCTACATCGGTGACACCGCTACCTACATCGCCCGCTACGACGACCTGGTGAACGGCAAGGAAGAGAAGATCGACGTGAGCAAGGTCGATGTGTCGATGAACGGCATCGAGCTGCAGGACCGCGAGTTCTTCGCCGCCATCAAGGAAGGCCGCGAGCCCAACGCCAGCGTGGCGCAGGTGCTGCCTTGCTACCAGGTGCTGCACAACCTGGAGCTGCAGCTGAACGCGGGCTGATTTCAAGCAAAAAAAGGCCGTTTCCGCGCGACCATCAAGCGCTGATTGCTATCTATTTGATAGTTGGTGGCGACACGGCCTCATCCCTTGAGTGCCGCTTTTTTCTCGATGACGCGCGAGACCAGGCCGTAGTCCACGGCCTCCTCGGCCGACATCCAGCGGTCCCGCTCGATGTCGGCCAGCACCACCTCCAGTGGCTTGCCCGTCTGCCGGGCAATGGTGCCCGCAATTCGCTCACGCGCTTTCACCATCTCGCGCGCCTGGATGGCGATGTCGCTGGCCGGGCCACCCGTGCCGCCGCTGGGCTGGTGGATCAGAAAGCGTGTGTTGGGCAGGCAGAACCGCCGCTCGCGCGGCGCCGCCAGGTACAGGTGCGTGGCCGCGCTGCCCACCCAGCCGGTGCCGATCATGTTGACCGGCGCAGAAATGAAGCGCACCAGGTCGTGGATCGTGTCGCCCGACTCCAGGTGCCCGCCGGGCGAACTCACCAGCATGTCGATGGGCTCGGCGCTATCTGCGTCCAGCGCAATCAGCCGCCGCGCCACATCGGCGGCCAGGGTGTCGGTGATGGTGCCGAAGACCAGCAGGGTACGGGCCTTGAAGGCCTTTTCTTCCAGGTACGACGTGCGTGGCTCGGAGCCTGGGGTGGCAGGTGGGGTGTTGGTGTCTGGCGTGTCCATGGGGGCAGGTCCTTGAAAAGAGTGGCAGGACTGCCATGACGAACGAGACACGCCGGGCGTGACAGCCCTCAGCCTGCGGCCACGCGTTGCCCCGGCGCAATGGTGGGCGGCGCCGCATTCAGCGTCTCGATCGCAAACCCCGCCGCCGCCTTGTAGCGGGCCATGAAGCCCTCGCGCTCCTCGCGCGGCAGCACGTCGTCGATGTGGTCGAACACCCCACCGCAGCGCTCGTCCACCAGCCCCAGCAGGCCAAAGGGGCCGGAGCCCCGGTTGCGCAGCACCAGCGCCGAGATGTCCTTGCACAGCTGGTCGTCATAGGCACGCAGCGCCTGCGGGCCCACGCCATGCGCGATGAACTGCGCCCCCAGCACGCGCGCATCCACGATGGCCTGGCTGGCACCGTTGGAGCCCACGGGGTACATCACATGTGCCGCATCGCCCAGCAGCGCCACGCGGCCGTCCACCCAGGTGGGCACCGGGTCGCGGTCGATCATGGGGTACTCAAAAATGTCCTTGGCGCCGCGCAGCATGGCGGGCACGTCCAGCCAGCTGTAGTTCCAGCCGTCAAAGTGGTGCGCGAATTCCTCCAGCGCCACGCGCCGGTTCCAGTCGCCCTGCTGCCAGCCGCCCTGGTTGTCCACCGTGATCTCGGCGATCCAGTTGATGGTGGCGAGGCCTGTGGCCGGGTCGGGCGGTGTGATGGGGTAGAACACCACACGGTGCCGCAGCGAGCCCACGCCCACAAACGAAGCGCCCGTTCGCACGGGCACCCCCGGTGTGGTGCCGCGCCACATGATGGCTCCGCCCCACTGGATGGGCGGCTGCGTGGGGTGCATCTGCGCCCGCACGGCTGAGTGCAGGCCGTCGGCGGCGATCAGCAGCGATCCGTCCACTTCCCGGCGTTCACCATCGCGTGTCTCGATGATCGCCGTCACACCGTCGGCATCTTGCCGGTAGCCCACCACCCGCTGCCCCAGTTGCACGGCGTCGTTTCCCAGGCGCTCTCGCACGGCGTTGAACAGCATCATCTGCAGCTGCCCCCGGTGCACGGAATACTGCGGCCAGTGGTAGCCCGCCTCCAGGCCGCGCGGCTCGGCATACACCTCGTTCCCGTTGCGGCCCACCAGCGCCCATTCGCGCGCCTGCAGGCCAATGGTGTCCAGCACGTCGTTGCCAAACCCCAGGTCGTGCAGTTCCCGCACGGCGTTGGGCTGCAGATTGATGCCCACGCCCAGCGGCTGCAGCTCGGGCACCGACTCAAAGACGACGCAGGGCACGCCGATCTGGTGGAGGGTCAGGGCGGTGGCCATGCCACCAATGCCACCACCGGCGATCAAGACGGGGCGGGCGGAAGAGGGGTGTGAAGTGGTAGGAGGTACGCCAGACATGCCGGGATTGTCCATGCATTGGCGGGTGGAGCTTGTCGCGGACACCCCAGGCAAATGTGGCACTGGGCGCATGCCGGGGCGGGGGCCGCAGGCAGCGGCCACCCGTTCAGAAAGCCGTTTTGTCAGGCGTAGGTATCGACGTTGTTGCCCAGCCCAGCAGGTGGATTCTTTGCCGATGGGGCCTTCTGCTGCTGCGCGGCACCGGCCGCCGCGCCTTCGGCCTTCGCCGCCTGGGCCCGTTGCTGCTCTTGCTGTTGCGCGCGCTGTATCGCCGTGATCTGGGCCTGCACCATCTGAATCTGGGCCTGCAGCAACTTGGCCTTCTGTTGCTTGGCCTTGGCATCCATGTCGGAGCTGGCCAAGCCCTTGAGCTGCTCGGTCAGCTCGCGCAGCTGCTTTTGCAGCTTGGCGATGTCGCTGCTCCCACTGGAGGAAGAGACCGGGCCGGTGGAGGAGGTGGTGATGCCAATTTGCATCCCTGGTTATCGGCAAGGCGCAGGGAAAGTTGACCATACCCCTCGCGCTGCGGGCTGTTGAACGCCGCCAATCCATGCGATGGAGGTCATGACAACACCTTGCGTGACATTGCCTGCCGGTGTGCGGCCTGATTCAGCCTGTGGCACCATGCCCCGATGCAGAACGATGAACACCTGTTGGCGCTGGCGAACGCCAGCCGCAGCGCCCTGGTCCGCGCCGCCACGCGCCTGCTGGGCCCGGCCGATGCTGAGGATGCCGTGCAGGACGCTTATGTGCGCGCGCTGGAGTCCAACGCCACAACGCTCAATGCCGCCCAGGCCTGGTTGCTGACGGTGGTGCGCAACCTGGCCATTGACCGCTTGCGGCGGCGCCAGTGGATGGCGCAATGGTTGGCCGAAGCGATGCAGACGGCGCAGGGCGATGTCGCTGGCATGGTCGCGGCCTCGGCGGAGGCCGACGCGGCCCTTGCGCAGCAGGCCACACTGGCACTGCGGCGGCTGGCGGTGTGTGTGACTCCTGCAGAGGGCGCTGCGGTGCTGCTGCATGTGGTGTTCGAGGCCAGCCACGCAGAGCTGGCGCAGGCCAGTGGCCGGACGGAAGCGGCCAGCCGCCAGCAGCTGTGCCGCGCGTTGCTGCGTCTTCGGCAGGCTCGGGAAAGCGACGACGCCCGCCATGGAGATGGGCGCGATAAACCCAACGGCGCTGACCCTGCGGTGCTGCGCCTGTACCTGCAGTCGCTGCGATCACGGGACCCGCAGGCACTCTGGGCTCTGCTGCGTCAGCCGCCCGTGAGTGCGTTGGCTACGCATGGCTCCGTGCAACCCACGCCACTGCGTGCCTCGCATGCACCGGCCACGGTGGGTGGTGTGGTGCAGGTGGGTGGGCAGTTGGGGCTGGTGCTCACTCTGGATGGCGTGACACTTTGCGTGGTGCCGCTGGGGCCGCATGCCGAGCAAGCGCAAGAAACCGTGGTGGCCTAACCTGCGCATCCGCAGTGGCAACCGCCGGGAAGATGGCTCGAAGCAAGGAGGTTTGCCGCACCATGACACAGCCGCCCACGCCCACCTTCTTTGCCACCCCGCAGGCGTTCCGCGATTGGCTGGAGCGCCATGCCGCCAGCACGCAGGAGTTGCTGGTGGGTTTTCACAAGGTGGGCTCGGGCCGCCCCAGCATGGGCTGGTCAGAGTCGGTGGATGAAGCCCTGTGCTTTGGCTGGATCGATGGTATCCGGCGGCGCATTGACGAGCACACCTATTCGATCCGCTTCACCCCGCGCAAGCCGTCGTCGATCTGGAGCGCGGTCAACATCGCCAAGGTGGAGCAGTTGCAGGCGGCGGGCCGCATGACGCCTGCGGGGCTGGCCGCCTTCGCACACCGCAAGGCTGACAAGTCGGCCATCTACTCGCACGAGCAGGCGGGGGTGGCCGAGCTGCCCGCACCCATGCTGCGCGCATTCCAGCGCAACAAGGCCGCGTGGCGGTTCTTTCAGGAATCCACCCCGCCCAGCTACCGCAAGAGCATGCTGCACTGGGTCACGTCGGCCAAGTGCGATGCGACCCGGGAGGCACGGTTTGCGGAGCTGGTGGCTGCCTGCGCTGCGGGCGAGCGCATCGAGCTGTGGGCCAAGCGGCCACCTGTCGCAAAGCCTTAGACCCGCACCCAAGCCCGAGCCACCCGGTGGGTTGCCGCGCTTGCCGTAAGCTCGCGGCATGCAACAAAGAACCCTTGGACCTTTCTCCGTCTCGGCCATCGGCCTGGGCTGCATGAACCTTTCGCACGCCTATGGCGCGCCCGTGTCTGCCGAGCAGGGCGAGCGCGTGCTGCTGGCCGCACTCGACGCGGGCGTGACGCTGTTCGACACCGCCACGCTGTACGGCTTTGGCGCCAACGAAACGCTGGTGGGCCGCGTGATGAAGCAGCATCGCAGCCGCTTCACCCTGGCCAGCAAATGTGGCATGCAGGGTGTGGATGTGAATGGCGACGGCAAGCTGGTGCGCGTGATCGATGGCCGCCCCGCCACGCTGCGCCAGACCTGCGAAGACAGCCTGCGCCGCCTGCAGACCGATGTGATCGACCTGTACTACCTGCACCGCTGGGACAAGAACGTGCCCATTGAAGACAGTGTGGGCGCACTGGCCGATCTGGTGCGCGCGGGCAAGATCCGCAGCATTGGTTTGTCGGAGGTGTCGGCCACAACACTGCGCAAGGCACACGCCGTGCACCCCATCGCGGCGGTGCAGACCGAGTATTCGCTGTGGACGCGCAACCCCGAGATTGCGGTGCTGGACGCCTGCCGCGAGCTGGGCGCGGCCTTTGTGGCCTTCAGCCCCGTGGCGCGGGGCTTTTTGTGCGGGGACTTGCGCGATGTGAGTACCCTGGACGCCAAGGACATCCGCCGCGCCATGCCGCGGTTTGCGCCCGAGGCCTACGCCGCCAACCTGCAACTGCTGGACGGCTACCAACAGGTGGTGCGCGATGTGGGTTGCACGCCTGCGCAGCTGGCACTGGCCTGGCTGCTGCACCGGGGCGAGCACGTCATCCCCATTCCGGGCACAACGAGTGTGGAGCACCTGCACGACGACCTGGGGGCTGTGGATGTGACGCTGGACGCCGCGACGATGCAGCGCCTGGACGGGCTCATCAACCAGCACACGGTGGTGGGCGCACGCTACAACGCGCAGAACGCGAGCGAGGTGGACACCGAGGCTTTTGCGGGCTGATTGAGTTCCGGGCAAAAAAAAGCCGGTGGCCTTGGCAGGCGACCGGCTTGAACAGGGTAGTTGCTTCTAGCGCTTCGTCATCATCATCATCTTGAGAGGTGTCCACTGCGCAGGGGTAGCCCCGCGCAGCGGACCGTGGCGTGGTTACTTGGCCACCACGCGCACCATTTCCAGGCACTTGTTCGAGTAGCCCCATTCGTTGTCGTACCAGCTCACGACCTTGACGAAGGTGCCGTCCAGCGCGATGCCAGCGTCGGCGTCAAAGATCGAGGTGCGGGTGTCGCCACGGAAGTCGGTGGCCACCACCTTGTCTTCGGTGTAGCCCAGCACGCCCTTGAGCGCGCCTTCGGACTGGGCCTTCATTTCGGCCTTGATTTCTTCGTAGGTGGCTGCCTTGTCCAGCTCCACCGTCAGGTCCACCACCGACACGTCGGAGGTGGGCACGCGGAAGGACATGCCGGTCAGCTTCTTGTTCAGCGCAGGAATCACCACGCCCACGGCCTTGGCAGCGCCTGTGCTCGAAGGAATGATGTTTTCCAGAATGCCGCGGCCGCCGCGCCAGTCTTTGTTCGAAGGGCCGTCCACGGTCTTTTGCGTGGCAGTCGCTGCGTGCACGGTGGTCATCAGGCCGCGCTTGATGCCCCACTTGTCATTCAGCACCTTGGCCACGGGGGCCAGGCAGTTGGTGGTGCACGATGCGTTGGAGATGATGGCCTGGCCCGCGTAGGTGTCGTGGTTCACGCCGAACACGAACATGGGGGTGTCGTCCTTGGAAGGAGCCGACAGCACGACCTTCTTGGCGCCTGCGTCGATGTGCTTCTGTGCCGTGACCTTGTCGAGGAACAGGCCGGTGGATTCGATCACGATGTCGGCGCCGACTTCGTTCCACTTCAGGTTGGCGGGGTCGCGCTCTTGGGTCAGGCGGATCTTCTTGCCGTTGACGATCAGGGTGTTGCCTTCCACGGCCACGGTGCCTTCAAAGCGGCCGTGCACCGAGTCGTACTGCAGCATGTAGGCTAGGTAGTCGGGCTCCAGCAGGTCGTTGATGCCCACGACTTCGATGTCGCTGAAGTTCTGGATGGCCGAGCGCAGCACGTTGCGGCCGATGCGGCCAAAGCCGTTGATACCAATCTTGATCGTCATAGGGAGCCTCTTCAAAGTTGCAAAGTCGAAATCGGGAATCTGCCGCTGCACGCCCGCTGGCAGCGGGGCACAGCGGGCAGGAGAAGTTTTAGCGGGCCTTCTTGGCGGGCTTCAGGCGCGCAGCGCCGATGGCGACCAGCACGGCATCGGCCACGTTTTCTTCGGTGAAGCCGAAGTGCTTGAACAGCACGGGCGCGGGGGCCGATTCGCCGTAGGTGTCGATACCGACCACGGCGGCGCAGCCGTACTTCCACCAGCCGTCGGTCACGCCCATTTCCACGGCCACGCGCGGCACGCCGGCAGGCAGCACGCTGCTCTTGTACTTGGCGTCCTCGCGGTCAAAAGTGGTGGTGCTGGGCATGGAGACCACGCGCACCGGCACCTTCTTGTCGGCCAGCAGGCGCTGGGCCTTGAGCGCCAGCTGCACTTCAGAGCCGGTGGCGATGATCACGGCCACAGGCTTCTTCTTGATGCCCACGTCGGCGGGCTCGCTCAGCACATAGGCGCCGCGCGAGATCTCGCCCAGATCGCGCTTGGGCGCGTAGGGCAGGTTCTGGCGCGACAGGGCCAGCACGGTGGGCTTGTTCCGGTTGGAGAGGGCCACGCTCCAGGCCACGGCGGTTTCGGCCGTGTCGGCGGGGCGCCAGACATCGAGGTTGGGGATCAGACGCAGGCTGGCCACATGCTCGATGGACTGGTGCGTGGGGCCGTCTTCGCCCAGGCCGATGGAGTCGTGCGTGAACACGTGGATCACACGCTGCTTCATCAGCGCGGCCATGCGGATGGCGTTGCGGCTGTAGTCGCTGAAGGTCAGGAAGGTGCCGCCGTAGGGGATGAAGCCACCGTGCAGCGCCACGCCGTTCATGATGGCGGCCATGCCGAATTCGCGCACGCCGTAGTTGATGTGGCGGCCGCCCACGCCAGCCTCGTTCTTCACCACGTGGCCTTGCATGTCAAAACGCAGGTTGGGCGTGCTCTTGGTGTTGGTGAGGTTGGAGCCGGTCAGGTCGGCGCTGCCGCCCAGCAGTTCGGGCAGGGCGGCGGTGAAGGCTTCCAGCGCCAGCTGGCTGGCCTTGCGGCTGGCCACGGTTTCGCCCTTGGTGTGGGCGGCCACCACGGTGTCCACGGCCACCTGGGCAAAGTTGGCGGGCAGGTCGCCGTTCATGCGGCGGGTGAGTTCGGCGGCCAGCTCGGGGAATGCCTTGCTATAGGCGGCAAAGCGGTCGTTCCAGGCAGCTTCGGCACTTTGGCCGTTTGCCTTGCAATCCCAGCTGGCGTAGACGTCTTCGGGAATCACGAAGGGCTCGCTGGTCCAGCCCAGGGCTTCGCGGGTCAGGGCGATTTCTTCAGCGCCGAGCGGTTCGCCGTGGGCCTTGGCGGTGTTGGCGCGGTTGGGGCTGCCCTTGCCGATGTGCGTCTTGCAGACGATCAGGGTGGGGCGCTCGGTCTGCTTCTTGGCTTCTTCGATGGCCGTGGCCACCTTGTCAGCGTCATGGCCGTCGATGGGGCCGATCACGTTCCAGCCGCTGGCCACAAAACGCAGGGGGGTGTTGTCTGCAAACCAGGGAGCGACCTGGCCGTCGATGCTGATGCCGTTGTCGTCGTAGAGGGCGATCAACTTGTTGAGCTTCCAGGCGCCTGCCAGAGACACGGCTTCGTGGCTGATGCCTTCCATCAGGCAGCCGTCGCCCAGGAAGGCGTAGGTGTGGTGGTCCACCACGGCATGGCCTTCGCGGTTGAACTCGGCGGCCAGCAGCTTTTCGGCCAGCGCAAAGCCCACGGCGTTGGTGATGCCCTGGCCCAGCGGGCCGGTGGTGGTTTCCACGCCAGCGGTGTAGCCCACTTCGGGGTGGCCGGGGGTCTTGCTGTGCAGCTGGCGGAAGTTCTTCAGCTCGCCAATCGGCAGGTCGTAGCCGGTGAGGTGCAGCAGCGCGTACAGCAGCATCGAGCCGTGGCCGTTGGACAGCACAAACCGGTCGCGGTCAAACCACTGGGGGTTGGCGGGGTTGTGCTTGAGGTGGCGGCTCCACAGCGCCACGGCCATGTCGGCCATGCCCATGGGGGCGCCGGGGTGGCCCGAATTGGCTTGTTGAACGGCGTCCATGGCCAATGCGCGGATTGCATTTGCCATCTGTTGGGATTGCTGGGTGTTGGCCATGGGGAGTGGTTCGGGGTGGGTGGTTCAGGGGAAACCCGGCATTTTACCGGGGCGGCTTTCGCCCGCCTGAATTGGCATGGCAACGCCCCGGGGCACGGCGGCAATGCACTACAGTGCTGGCCATGCAAGGACTGCACCTCACCGCCGATCTCCAGGGCTGCCGCTGCGCCAGCGCCTGGCTGCTGGACGCCGCCGCCCTGGGGGGCGCCTGCACCGACGCCGTGCGCGCCGCCGGGTTGCAGGCCGTGGGGCAGCTGTTTCATGAATTTCCGGCCACTGCGCGCGGCCCTGGCGGGGTGACAGCTACTGTTTTGCTAGCAGAGTCGCACCTGTGTGTGCACACCTGGCCCGAGCAGCGTGCCGTCACCCTGGATGTGTATGTGTGCAATTTCGGCGCCGACCATTCGGCCAAGGCGCATGCGCTGATGGACGCGCTGCTGGCCTTGTTCCAGCCCACCACCGCAGATCGCCACGCGCTGCAGCGGGGTGTGGCGAGTGAGGTGGCCGCATGAGTCCTGCCCAGCACCAAGTCCCGGCCCTGCTGCTGGCTGCTGGCCGGGGCGAGCGCATGCGCCCCCTGACCGACATCACGCCCAAGCCTCTGCTGCAGGTGCAAGGCCAGCCGCTGCTGCAGTGGCACCTCCAGGCTTTGCGGGATGCGGGTGTCCGGCGGGCGGTGATCAACACCGCCTGGCTGGGCAGCCAGATCAGCGACTGTTTTTCAGGTGTTTTTGGCCCTTCCCGCGCAACTGGCAAGCCTGAGCAGCTATCAATTTCATACTCCCACGAAGGGGTGGACTTTGGTGATGCTTTGGAAACCGCTGGCGGCATCGCGCGTGCGCTGCCCCAACTGGGGGGCGTGTTCTGGCTCGCGGCGGGCGACGTGTTTGCGCCTGACTTCGTGTTCGACAGCGCGGCCGTGGCGGCCTTCGAGGCCAGCACCCACCTGGCCCATCTGTGGCTGGTGCCCAACCCCGCCCACAACCCGCGCGGCGACTTTGGCCTGTCGGCCGACGGCCTGGCGCTGAACCTGCCCGCCGACGACCCCGCGCCGCGTTACACCTACAGCACCATCGCCCTGCTGCGCGCCGAGCTGTTCGCGGCGCCCTGGTGCGACATCCCGCCGGGCAACCCCGGCGGCATCAAAGCCCCGCTCGCGCCGCTGCTGCGCCGGGCGATGGACAATGGTCGCGTCAGCGCGCAGCTCTATACCGGCCGCTGGACCGATGTGGGCACGCCCGAACGGCTGGCCGAACTCAACACCCTTGCTTGCGACCCCCTCCCATGACCACCACCGTGCCTGCTTCCGTCTACGCCCAGCGCCGCGCGCACCTGGCTGCCCAGCTGGGCCCAGGGGGCATCGCCATCATTCCTACGGCGCCCGAGCGTCCGCGCAACCGCGATACGGACTTTCTGTACCGCCACGACAGCTACTTCTATTACCTGACCGGCTTCACTGAGCCGGGCGCCTGCCTGGTGCTGGCGCATGATGGCCGCAGCACGCTGTTCTGCCAGCCCAAGGACCTGGAGCGCGAAATCTGGGACGGCTATCGCCTGGGCCCCGCCGCTGCGCCTGCTGCCCTGGGCGTGGACGCCGCACATTCGATGACCGAGATGGACAGCAAGCTGCCGCGCCTGCTCGAAAACACGGCTTGCGTCTGGTACCCCTTTGCCACGCACAACGGCCTGGCCGCACGCGTGGAGGGCTGGCTCAACGTGGTGCGCGGGCGTGTGCGCTACGGCGCGCTGTGCCCCGCCGCGCAGAACGACCTGTGCACGCTGCTCGACGAGATGCGTCTGTTCAAGGACGCCTACGAGCAGGACATCATGCGCCGCGCGAGCAGCATCAGCGCGCAGGCCCATATCCGCGCCATGCAGCGTGCCGCCCGCATGCTGCGCGCCGGAGAGGATGTGCGCGAGTACCACCTCGAAGCCGAACTGCTGCACGAGTTCCGCCAGCACGGATCGCAGTACCCCGCCTACAACTCCATCGTGGCCGCCGGGGCCAACGCCTGTGTGCTGCACTACCGTGCCGATGCCGCGCCCGTGCGTGACGGGGAGCTGGTGCTGATCGACGCGGGTTGCGAGCTGCACGGCTACGCCAGCGACATCACGCGCACCTTCCCGGCCAACGGCAAGTTCACCGGGCCGCAGCGCGCGCTGTACGACCTGGTGCTGGCCAGCCAGGATGCGGCCGTGGCGGCCACCAAGGCGGGTGCCCGTTTCAACGACCCGCACGATGCCACGGTGGCCGTGCTGGCACAGGGCATGCTGGACCTGGGCCTGCTCGACAAGAACAAGGTGGGCACCGCACAGGACGTGATCGATCAGCGCGCCTACTTCCAGTTCTACATGCACCGCACCGGCCACTGGCTGGGCATGGATGTGCACGACTGCGGCAGCTATGTGGAGCCCGGCGAGGTCGGTCAGACCAGCGAACGCAAAGACCCGCTCTCGGGCGAAACCATCACCAACCGGCCCAGCCGCATCCTGCGGCCCGGCATGGTGCTGACCATCGAGCCCGGCATCTATGTGCGCCCCGCCGAGGGGGTGCCCGAGCAGTTCCATCACATCGGCATCCGCATCGAGGACGATGCCATCGTTACCGACACCGGTTGTGAGCTGATCACGCGCGGCGTGCCCGTCAAGGCCGACGAGATTGAGGCCCTGATGCGATGAGCGCGGCGCAAGGGGCGCTGGCCCGCTCGCCCGGGTGGCGCCTGGGCGCGCTGCTGTGGCTGCTGGGCTTGCCCGGTGTGGTGGCCGTGGTCTGGACGCTGCTGCCACCCCTGCAGGCCAATGCGGCCTTGCTGCCCTTGCCCCTGTGGGCGGTGCTGCTGCTCAGCGGCTTGCAGACAGCCGTGCTGCTGGCGCTGGCCGTTGCCATCGGCGTGTGGCTGGCGCCCCGCGTGGGGCTGCAGGCGCCGGTGCTGTCTGCGTGGCTGGGCGGCCGACCCGTGGCCCCTGCGGTGCGCGCGGTCATGGCACCCGGCGTGATGGGCGGCGTGGCAGGCGCCGCGTGGCTGTGGGCGCTGGCCCAGGTGGCGCCGCAGGCGCTGCAGCCATCCGACCCCGCCAGCGCGGTGCCGCTGGTGGTCAAGCTGCTTTACGGTGGCATTACCGAGGAGCTGCTGGTGCGCTGGGGCGTGATGACCCTGCTGCTGTGGCTGGGCTGGCGCGTGGTGCAGCGTGGGCAGGGCCTGCCCGGCAAGGCGCTGGTGGCTGTGGCGGTGGTGCTCAGCGCCCTGCTGTTTGCGGTGGGGCACCTGCCAGCGGCCCAGGCCATGGCCGGTGTGCTGACGCTGCCGGTGGTGCTGTTTGTGCTGGTTGGCAACACCGCGTTTGGCCTACTGGCAGGTGCGCTGTATGCCCGCCGTGGGCTGGAGGCGGCCATCGTCGCGCATGTGCTGGCGCACCTGTTGTCGCATCCTCTGCTGTGACGGTGCTGGGGGTAACCCGCATGTAACCGCTTCGTGTGAGAATTGAAACTCGATTACATCCTCAACGACCGAGAGAAAGAGACATGTCCATGCCTACCCGCCGCGCCACCAAGATTGTTGCCACCCTGGGCCCCGCATCGAGCGACCCGGCGCTGCTGGAGGCCATGATCCGAGCGGGCGTGAACGTGGTGCGGCTGAACTTCAGCCACGGCAAGGCGCAGGACCACATCGACCGCGCCGCCACCGTGCGCGCTGCCGCCCAGCGTGCGGGCCGCGAGGTGGCCATCATGGCCGACCTGCAGGGCCCCAAGATCCGCGTGGGCAAGTTTGCCGAAGGCAAGGTGATGCTCGAATCCGGCGCCCAATTTGTGCTGGATGCCTCGCGCACCGAGCTGGGCGACATCGAAGGCGTGGGCCTGGATTACAAGGAGCTGCCGCGCGACGTGAAGGCGGGCGATGTGCTGCTGCTCAACGATGGCCTGATCGTGCTCACGGTGGATGCCGTGCGTGGCGAGGCCGTGCACACCACGGTGAAGGTGGGTGGCGAGCTGTCCAACAACAAGGGCATCAACAAGAAGGGTGGCGGCCTCACGGCACCGGCCCTCACGGCCAAGGACATGGAAGACATCCGCACGGCCATGAGCTTCCAGGCCGACTATGTGGCCGTGAGCTTCCCCAAGAATGCGACCGACATGGAAATGGCCCGCCAGCTGTGCAACGTGGCAGCCTCCGAGTTCCGCCACAAGCCGGGCCTGATCGCGAAGATCGAGCGCGCCGAAGCCATCCCGCACCTCGAAGCCATCCTGCGCGTGAGCGACGGCATCATGGTGGCGCGCGGCGACCTGGCCGTGGAGGTGGGCAACGCTGCCGTGCCCGCGCTGCAGAAAAAGATGATCCGCATGGCGCGCGACATGGACAAGGTGGTCATCACCGCCACGCAGATGATGGAAAGCATGATCACCAACCCCGTGCCCACGCGCGCCGAGGTGAGTGACGTGGCCAACGCTGTGCTGGACGGCACCGACGCCGTGATGCTGAGCGCCGAGACGGCCGCCGGCCGCTACCCGCTTGAAACCGTGGAAGAAATGGCCACCATCTGCGCTGCGGCAGAGGCGGCCGAAGATCACCAGCTCGACGCCGATTTCACCGGCCAGACCTTTGGCCGCATCGACCAGTCCATTGCCATGGGCGCGCTGTTCACGGCCCACCACCTGGGCGCCAAGGCCATTGTGGCCATGACTGATAGCGGCGCCACAGCGCTGTGGATGAGCCGCCACAGCATCCGCATCCCCATCTACGCCCTCACCCCCAAGGTGGCCACGCAGCGCAAGATGGCCATGTACCGCAACGTGCGCCCTTTGCTCATGGACACCAGCGCCGACCGCGACACCGCGCTGGACCAGGCCGAGCGCCACTTGAAGAGCCGCAACATCGTGCAAAAGGGCGATGTGTACGCGATCACCTGCGGCGAACCCATGGGCGCGCCGGGCGGCACCAACATGCTGAAGATCTGCGTGGCGAGCTGACTGGCCAGGTTCTGAGCCGTTAGCTGGCCGCGTGCGGTGGGTCGTTGGCGAGAGACAACGCCCCCAGGCGTGGGCGCAGGGCCGACGCGGCCAGGTCGCACAGCCAGCCCACCGTCCAGCACAGCCAGCCGGTCCACAGCGTGTGGCTCATGAAATGTGCGCCCCGCACCTGCTGGGCACCACCCAGCGCCAAGCCCGCGAGCACTGCACCTGCCAGCCACCAGCGTGCGGCAATGGGGGCCTTGTGGCGCAGCGCGAAGTAGCCCCCGACAAAGGCAAACCCCGCCGAGGCATGGCCCGCAGGAAAACACCGCCCGCCACCACCGTCGATCACCCCAAGCGCCCAGTGGGAGGCGTAGCGCGCCACGCCGCCGAACTCCGCCAGGTCCCAGGGGCAACTGGTGGTGCTCAGGTTCTTGCCTATGCTCACGGTCGCCAGCGCCAGCAGGGCGCTCAGGGCCATTTGCAGGCGCTCGCCCGCATCCAGCCGCCGCAGCACGCCCTGGGGCC